>JAEEGF011281210.1_pt1 | contig 40330 bp, 32 predicted proteins | sample 9134171 | NCBI WGS metagenome assembly JAEEGF01 (sample SAMN16246542, study PRJNA631951) | gut metagenome | biome: gut microbiome; feature: rumen; material: AP-attached | host: Bos | place: Iran: Karaj | collected 2018-10 | reverse complement strand
AAAAGATGCAAGGATGCAAAGATGAAATGTGTGGGTGTAGAGACGTTGCGCGCAACGTCTCTACCTTCAACAAATAAACGAATCAACAAATCAACAACCTGGTTCGAATCCCTCGAAATACCAGCCAGATCAGCCCTGACCTATCCTCTCCTTCAAGCACTTCCCCAGCAGTCCGAGCAGCTGCTGCCAGGTGCCTTCTATCACCTGCGCGCGCTGGCGCGGGATGGACAGTTTGCGGGTGACGGTGCCGTGCGCTGAGGCCACGGCAATCCACACCGTACCGACCGGCTTTTCGGGCGTGCCGCCCCCAGGTCCGGCAATGCCGGTGGTGGCGATACCAAAGTCGGCATGAAGCTGCCGGCGCACCCCCTCCGCCATCTGGATGACGGTCTCCTCACTCACTGCCCCGTGGGTGACCAACGTGTCGTGCGAAACCTGCAATATGCTTTCTTTCACATTGTTGCTGTACGACACCACCCCGCCTACGTAGTACTCGGAAGCCCCCGGCAGGGCCGTCAGCTGCGAGGCAACTGCGCCGCCGGTGCAGCTCTCTGCCGTGGCGAGGGTGAGGCCTGCGGTGGTCATGGTATGCGCGATATATTCGGACAGCGTGTCGAAGCCGTCGCAGAGGATGTACTGGCCGGCGATCTGCATCAGTCCTTGCACGGAGGTCTCCACCTGCTGCTGCAAAACGGCCGGGTCGTTGCCGCGGGCGGTCAGCCGCAGACGGGTGAGGCCGGGCTGGGGCAGGTAGGCGAGCCGGATGTTGCGGGGCAGCGCCAGCTCCCACGGCTCGATGAGGTCGCTGAGAAACGATTCGCCGATGCCTTGTGTGATCAGGGTGCGGTGCAGGATATGGCCGGTATGGAAAGCCTCGCGCAGGCGCGGCACCACCTCGTTCTCCATCAGTCCCACCATCTCGAACGGCACGCCCGGCAGCGACACCACCACCTGGTGGGGGGCATTTTCGTTCTGGAGGTCAAACCACATTCCCGGCGCGGTGCCGAGCGGGTTGTGGAGCACCGTGCAGCAGCGCGGCACCCACGCCTGCTGCCGGTTGATGTCGGTGAGCTCGCGGCCAAACGCCTCCATACGGCGGCGCACATTCTCCAAGGCGGCCTCGTTCTCGTACAGCTCGCTGCCGAAAAAGTCGCACAGCACCTTTTTGGTGATGTCGTCCTTGGTGGGACCGAGCCCGCCGGTGATGATTACGATATCGCTGGTTTCGAGACATTTGCGTAGCGTATTGTGGATGGCATCGGCATCGTCGCCGATGGTGAGGACCTGGGTGACTTCGATGCCGGCGGCTCCGAGCATCTGCGACATCTTGGCCGCATTGGTGTTGACGACCTGTCCGATCAGGAGCTCATCGCCGATATTGATAAGGCTGCTATTCATAGTAGTTTTTCTGTTAAAAAATACGTTTGCAAAAGTACGAGAAAATGCCGAATTTTTTTGTATCTTTGCAGACTTATTTTAAGATGAAAGAATAGTATGAACCATGACCTTTTTTGTGTAATAATGGCAGGCGGCGTGGGCGCCCGTTTCTGGCCCATGAGCCGTTCGCATAAACCAAAACAATTTATTGATATACTGGATGATGGAAGTTCTTTGATTCAAAAAACTTTCAACCGTTTCGCCCAGATTTGTCCGCGCGAGAATATCTATATCATCACCAACGCCATCTACGCCGAGCAGGTGCGGGCGCAGATTCCTGGACTGAATGACGACCAAGTGGTGCTCGAACCGGCGCGGCGCAACACCGCCCCCTGCATCGCCTACGCCAACTTCAAGATCAAGGCGCGCAACCCTAACGCTGTGGTGGTGGTGGCCCCGTCCGACCATGTCATCCTCAAAGAGGAGGTGTTCCGCGAGGTGATTACCAAGGGACTTCAGTTCGTGAAAGACAATCCCAAGCTGCTCACCATCGGCATCCGGCCGTCATCACCCAACACGGGCTACGGCTACATCCAGTACAATGAGGACCGCCAGTACGAGGGTACTTCCATCTACGATGTCAAGATCTTCACTGAGAAACCGGAGCTGGAGGTCGCCCGCCAGTTTGTGGAGAGCGGCGAGTTCCTTTGGAACGCCGGCATCTTCATGTGGTCGCTTCCCGAAATCGAGAAAGCCTTCATGACCCATCTTCCCGAGGTTTACGAACTCTTCAAGCGCGGTGAGGGAATCTACAACACCCCCGCCGAAGATGAGTTTATCAAGTCTATCTATCTCGTTTGCAAGAATATATCGGTTGACTATGGCATCATGGAGAAGGCCAAGAATGTGTGCGTATATGCCGCCGACTTCGGCTGGTCAGACCTCGGCACATGGGGCTCTCTTTATGAGGTGAGTCAAAAAGATGAGCAACAGAATGTGGTGGCGGGTAATAAGGTAAAAACCTACAACACAACAGGATGTATTATTAATGTGCCGAAAAACAAGGCCGTTGTCCTGCAAGGTATGGAGGATTATATTGTGGTGGACAATGACAATGTGCTGCTGATTTGCAAGAAAAACAGCGAACAGCAGATTCGCCAGTATGTGAATGATGTGGAGCTTGATTTTGGAGAAAAATATATCTAAAAAATGCCTTCGCTTAAAAAATTAGTCGGTCAAACGGCCATTTACGGACTGAGCAGTATTATCGGTAGGTTTTTGAACTACCTGCTGGTGCCGTTATACACATACAAGATGGCGGCTGAGTCGGGGGGCTACGGCATAGTGACCAACGTGTATGCCTATACCGCGCTGCTGCTGGTGCTGCTCACTTTCGGTATGGAGACCACCTTCTTCTATTTCGCCAACCGCGAGGAGGTGGATGCCAAGAAAGCCTTCGCCACGGCGGCCAACTCTGTCGGACTGCTGTCGCTGCTGTTTTGGATTGTATGTATGGTGTTTGGAGGTCCGATTTCAGGAGCTTTGGACTATGGCGATCATCCCGAGTATCTGCGGATGATGGCGACCGTGGTGGCCCTCGATGCTTTCCAGGCCATCCTGTTTGCCCAACTTCGATACCAGAATAAAGCCGTCAAGTTCGCCGCCTTGAAGTTGCTCTTCATCGTGCTGAATATCGGCTTGAACCTGTTCGTCTTCCTCGTGGCACCCTCCCTCAAGGAGTCTGCCCCGTCGCTGATGACGTGGTACCAGCCTGCCCAGCAAGTGGCCTATATCTTTGCCGTTAACTTGCTGTGCACAGCTCTTATTACCTTGGGGTTCATCCCCGAGATGAAGAACCTGCGGTTCGGCATCGACCGGCAGCTGCTGAAGCAGATGCTGAAATACACGTGGCCGTTGCTGCTGCTGGGCTTGGTCGGCATTCTCAATCAGGTGGCCGACAAGATTTGCTACCGTTTCATCGTGCCCGGTGCGGAAGGGGAGGTGCAGCTCGGCATCTATGGCGCCTGTGTCAAAATCGCCATGATCATTGCCATGTTCACCCAGGCCTTCCGCTATGCCTACGAGCCGTTTGTGTTTGGCGGCCAGCGCGAAAAGGGCAGCAAGGAGTCGCAGGCGGTGGTGATGAACTACTTTGTCATCTTCACTCTGCTCGCGTTCCTCATCGTGGTGTGCTACCTCGACATTTTCAAGTTCATCATCAGCAGCGATTATTGGGATGGTCTTCAGGCGGTTCCCATTGTGATGATGGCGGAGATTTTCATGGGCATCTATTTCAACCTCTCTTTCTGGTACAAGCTCAACAAGGAGACGTGGTGGGGCGCGATATTCTCGGGCATCGGGTGTGCCGCACTGCTGGCCATTAACTTCCTGTTTGTGCCAAAATATGGCTACATGGCCTGTGCGTGGGGCGGTTTCGCCGGTTATGGCATCTGCATGGTGCTCTCCTACTTGGTGGGCCAGAAGCGCAACCCCGTGCCCTACCAGCTGAAGGTGGTGTTCGGTTATTTCATGCTGGCGGGCGTCGTGTACGCACTGGTCAGGGTGACTTCGCACCTGATGGGGCTGGGCTATCTGCCCGATAAAACTTGGCTGAGACTGGTGCTGAACACGCTATTCCTGCTGGTTTATGTGGGCGTGCTGCTGTATGTGGAGCGCGCTCTGGTGCGCAAGGTGTGGGATGCTGCGAAAGGGATGTTATTGCATAGAAAATAAGTGATTTTGAATAATATTAGTGAGAGATGAAAATATTTGACAAGAGTAATTTGAAGGGTGATATTTTTGGAGGAATTACCGCTGGAATCGTGGCGTTGCCGCTGGCACTCGCCTTTGGTATTCAGGCATTTGGTGTGATCGACGACCCAAATGTCGGGGCGGGGGCTATCGGTGCTTTGGCGGGCCTTACCGGTGCCATCATGATTGGCATTTTCGCCTCCCTGTTCGGCGGCACTCCATCGCAGATCAGCGGTCCCACTGGTCCGATGACGGTCATCTCCGCCACGCTGATTTCGGGCGTGTGGGCCAGTTCGCACAACATCTCCACGGTTATCGTCAGCATGGCCATCGCCGCCATCCTGTGCGGTCTCTTCCAGATTTTGTTCGGCATTCTGAAAATTGGCAAATATATCCGCTACATACCTTACCCGGTGCTTTCTGGTTTCATGAGCGGTATCGGCATCATCATCATCGTGCAGCAGATTTACCCGCTGTTCGGCCTCAAGTCGCCGGTGCTGATTGTGGATATGATCACCCAGCTGCCTTCGCAGATCAGCGGTTTCAGCCTGGCCGCGCTGCTGTTAGGACTCGGTACAGTGGCCATCATCTATCTTTTCCCCCTCATTACCAAGAAAATACCCTCTACATTGGTGGCTTTGATAGTGATGACTATCGTGGCCGTATGCATACACTTCGACAATAAACTCACCATCGGCGAAATCCCGTCGGGCTTCCCGATGCCCTTCTTCCTCAAAGAGGGCATGGACTTCTCACAAGTGCAGTGGCTGTCGGTCATCAAGATGTCGGTGCTGCCGGCGTTGACTCTGGCCGGTCTGGGTTCCATCGACACGCTGCTCACCTCCGTGGTGGCCGACAATACCACCAAGACCAAGCATAACAGTAACCAGGAGCTGATGGGACAAGGTATAGGCAATATGATGGTGGGTCTCTTCGCGGGCCTTCCGGGTGCAGGTGCCACCATGCGTACCGTCGTCAACATCAAAAGCGGTGGCCGCAACCGGTTGTCGGGTATTGTACACGGCATCTTCCTGCTGGCGGTGCTGCTCGGTCTCGGCAAACTGGTGAAATTTGTGCCGCTGTCGGTGCTGGCCGGTATCTTGATTACCGTCGGTATCGGCATCATCGATGTCAAGGGTTTCAAAGACCTGCTCAAGATCCCACGTGCCGATGCCGTGGTGCTGCTTACCGTGCTGTTCCTCACCGTGTTTGTGGATTTGCTGATTGCCGTGGGTATCGGCATGATCATCGCTTGCGTGCTCTTCATGAAACGCGCTAGCGACCTCGTGGAGGGAGGCTACCACTCCGACCAGATGACCGCCTTCGACAAGGAGATTCCGTGGGAGGATGAGAAGGTGCTGACCGACGAGGTGCGCAGCAAAATCTATATCCAGCGTCTCAACGGCCCTATCTTTTTCGGCTCCATCACCCGTTTCCAAGAGGTGATGCACGACATCCCCGATGATGCCAAAATCGTGATCATCCGTATGCGACTGGTGTCATTCATGGACCAGTCGGGACTGTATGCTATGGAGACCGCCATCAAGGATTTGCAAGCCAAGGGCGTTACGGTGCTGATGACCATCATCCAGCCCCAGCCAATGTATATGCTCACGAAAATGAAGGTGATTCCCAACCTCGTGCCTGAAGAACTTACCTTCAAGACATTCGAGGATTGCGGTCATTTTCTGAGTGAGAATTTGAATAAGATTACTGAAAAATGAGTGAGAATAATACGGAAATAGTGCAGAATTCTGCTGCTGAACAGGCTGCGGGTACTCCTGCGTCAGCAAAGGAGAGACGCAGGGAGCGGTGGAAACGCAGAAGACGCGAAAGACGCGAGAAACCCCGTACTGCAAAGGAGATTATCCATGAACAGCAGACATGGGTGAGCCGCGTCATCTTTTTCTTCTTGGTTGCATTTCTCGTTTTTCCCTTTGTGGTGCTGCTCCGCCGAATCTTCCCCGCCACGGGTTGGATCGTACCGGGCATCGCCGGTCTTGTCTGTACCTCCGGTTTGTTCTATCTTTTCAGAAAAATCAAATACACCATCTGGACCATCATCGGTGTGATACTGGTTTTGCTCACCATCTCTACCCTTGTTGGCAAGTATTCCTTCAGAGATGTCGGTTACGACTATAGCGGTTTTCTGTATAATGTTTCCAATGAGAAGAAAAGTCTGAAGGATGTCTTCCTGCAACGCCCTTTCCCCAAGTACCGCGAATTTCTGAAAGCCTCCCGTTTCACTCCCGCAGTGCGGCAGTACTCGTTGAAAGCTGCCACCAAGAATTTTACCAAACAACAGAAGGGCAAAGGATGGCAGTATGTGCAGTATTTCTCTATCTATAAGGAAATTGACTCCAAATGGAAATATGTCAGCGACCCCGTCCATCGCGATTATATCGCTCCGGCAGAAGAGTCTCTCGGCACTTTCTGTGGCGACTGCGACGACTATTCGGTGCTGATGGCTGCCTGTATCACCTCCATCGGCGGTACCGTTCGCTTGGTGAGAACGGAAACCCATGTCTATCCTGAACTCAAACTCGAGAACAAGGAAGATTTTAAGATGGTGAAGAACTTGATTCGCAATCAGTTGTTTAGCAAGATGGCGAAAAAGAAGAAGATCTATTGCCATGAAGACGGCTATGGCGACATTTGGATTAATTTGGACTATACCGACCATTATCCGGGTGCCAAGTTCCTTGCCGATGATGTGATTTCTGTTCTGGAAATTCCGTAATTTATTATTATACAAAAAATAATGCATAAAATACTTTTTGTTTGTCTGGGCAATATTTGTCGCAGTCCGATGGCGGAGTTTGTGATGAAGAAGATGGTGAAAGATGCCGGATTGGAGAATCAGTTTGAGATTGCCTCGGCAGCCACCTCTACTGAAGAGTGGGGCAATCCTGTATATCCGCCCGCCCGCCGCAAGCTGGCCGAAAATGGTATCTGTTGCGAGGGCAAAACCGCCCGCCAGATGTCGCGTGCCGACTACGACTATTACGACCTTATCATCGCCATGGATCACTCCAACCTGCGCGGCATCCAGCGCATCATCGGTGCTGATTCCCAGAACAAGGTATCTCTGCTGATGGATCATACCGACCACCCTCACGACGTGGCAGACCCTTGGTACACAGGCAATTTCGATGCCACCTGGGAGGATGTGACCGCCGGATGTGCCGCACTCCTCCATGAACTTTGTCCTGCGGTGTGAAATCGGCATGGATGGCTGACGTTTTTTTTGAAATTCGCTGAAAAAAATCGCCGCACAAAGCTCTTTTTTTGTACTTTTGTGCCCTTAAATTTATAACATGAAAAAACTTCTTTTACCCCTTATCATTTTAGCACTTCTGCCTCTGTCAATTTTTGCGGAAGGAGTGCCGGCTTCAAGAGTTATTCATCTGGGATGCAATGCTTTCCAGCAGCGAACCCATCAGGTTGCCGTTGTCAAGGATGTGGATTTCCTGACCGAAGGCACTGATACGTTGATGGCCATTCTGCATTTTCAGAACGGTGGTTTTCTCATCATGTCTGCCGATGATGCCGTTTCTCCAGTACTGGCCTACTCGTTGGAGGATGATTTCGAGCTCGACAACTCCGCGCCTGCAGCCCTGTACTGGTTGGATGGCTATAAGGAAATGGTCTATCAGACCCGCCAGCAGAACGCATCTGCTACCGCTGAGGTGGCTCGCCAGTGGCAGGAGCTTGAAGGTACCGGCGCCCGCGCCACCCGTAGCGAGGTGGTGGCTCCGCTGCTGCTTTCTAAGTGGAACCAGAGCAAATACTACAATGATCTTTGTCCCGCCGATGATGCTTCACCATTCGGTTATGGCGGCCATGTGCCCTGCGGCTGCGTGGCACTCGCCATGGCATCGGTCATACACTACTACCGCTATCCCGCCACCGGACAGGGTAGCCATGGCTATTATTCTTCATACGGCTATTTCTCCGTCAATTATTCCCAGCAAAACTACAACTATGATGTGATGCCATACTCTTTGTCGAAGAAAAACAACGAGGTGGCCAAGCTGATCTTCCATTGTGCTATTGCAGTTGAGATGGGATTTGATCCTGAAGGGTCAGGAGCACAAACCGCTGACTGTAAGAATGCTTTGAGAGATTATTACCATTATTCTAACGATATCGCCGTTGCCAATCGTGGAGGTGGCTGGGGACCTTGGGGTGGTAGCAGTTATACCGATGAGCAGTGGATTGACCTGCTGAAAGGCGACCTCGACAATGGTTATCCCATCATCTATAGCGGTTACGCTGAGAATGAAGGTGGCCATGCCTTCGTGTGCGATGGCTACGACTCCGACGACCTTTTCCACTTCAACTGGGGTTGGGGAGGCACCGGTAATGGCTATTATACCGTAGCTACCAATGGCAGCAATGCAGTAGGCGGTTTTTCTGCTTCGCAAACGGTAGTCTATAATATCCATCCGCCGGTCAATTCCTATCCTAACTATTGTCAGGGTACCGTGACCGTCAACTCTTCGGCCGGTTCATTAGAAGATGGTAGCGGTCATCTTGATTATCAGAATAATATGACCTGTAACTATATCATCCAGCCTGAAAATGGTAAGTCTATCACCATCGGTATTGTGGATTTGGATTTGGAAGAGGGTCATGATTATCTGCGTATTTATGATGCTAATCCCGACAACGGTGGCAACTTGGTGGCTGAATATACGGGCAACACCTTCAACCCGACGGATTGTCCGTACATCCAGGGACCTTTGGCCTACCTGCGTTTCACTTCCGACTGGGCGGGAACTGCAGCTGGATGGAAAATTCGGTTCACCAGTAAGCGTTTCGTCACCTGCTCTGCCAATACCAATTTCACCACTCCTACTGGTACTTTTGAAGACGGTAGCGATGACGAGAGTTACGCCCAGGACGCTTACTGCTCGTGGATAATTAAACCCAACAATGCTACCTACGTACGTCTCACCTTCTCGCAGTTCGACATCAGCAATGAGGATATGGTGATGATTTATAATAGTGAGACTGAAGATGATAGCTATCTGTTAGGTACCTACACTGGAAGTTCGCTTCCCAGCGCAGTGCTGAGTAATACAGGTGTGATGCGCGTGCGCTTCATTAGCGACAACTATATCGAACGTAGCGGTTTCGCCGCTTCTTGGTACTCTGATGGTGTGGAAGTGCAAGACCCAGAAGATCCTGAAGATCCAGAAAATGCGGTGTCTGACTTCAACGATTTCTCCTTGGAGGTGTATCCTAACCCCGCCCACGAACAGGTGAGCGTGCTGGTGCCCGCTTCCTTCCGCAATGGTCAGTTGCGTATTGCCGACCTGAACGGCCGTGTGGTGCGCACCCTGCCCGTGAACCCCAGCAGCGAACTGAACGTCCTGTCGGTTAGCGACCTGTCTTGCGGTGTATATGTCATTTCTGTCATGAACGACAACGATATTGCCTTCAAGAAGTTAATTATCAGTCGATAATGGGAAACGTCAATCGCTGGCTGCTGCCTATTACCACCTTCTTGTTTGGAATGGCAGTGGCACTCTTCCTCGCCAAGAAACTCTTCACCAACGATCTGGCTGAGTCCAGCGGTAAGCAAAAATTCGATGCGGTACTCTCCTACATCGACCAGTATTATTGTGATGATGTGAGCGAGGATAAACTCTTCGCCGGAGCCATCCAGGGAATGCTGCAAACACTTGACCCTCACTCAGTTTACGCAACTGCCGAGGAGAACAAGCAGATGATGGAATCACTGGACGGCGGCTTCGAAGGAGTGGGCATTCAGTTCAACATTATGAATGATACGGTGATGGTGGTGGCGGTCATTTCGGGAGGCCCTTCCGAAAAGGTGGGCATTCGTGCTGGCGACCGCATCATTTCCGTTGATGATGAGAAGATTGCCGGTGTGCACGTTACACAAGATAAGGTGTTTAAGTCGCTGAGAGGTAAGAAAGGTACCAAGGTCAGGGTGGGCATATACCGTCCGGGTGCTAAAGGCACAACCCAATACACCATTGTGCGCGACCAGATTCCTACCACCACCCTCGATGTGGCCTATATGCTGAATTCGCATGTGGGTTATATCAAACTTAACCAGTTTGGCGAAAAGACTGATGCCGAATTTGACGAGGCTGTTAAAAAGCTGAAGCAGCGCGGCATGACCGACCTCGTACTTGACTTGCGGGGCAACGGCGGCGGCTATCTTACCGCAGCCATCCGCATCTGTGATGCGTTCCTCCCGAGAGGGGAGAAGATTGTTTATACGGAAGGGAAGAATGTGAAGGAAGAGGCAGTATTCGCCACCGCAGCTGGTAGTTTCGAGAAAGGTCGTGTGGTGGTGCTGATTGACGACTTCAGTGCCTCGGCCAGCGAGATTGTGGCCGGCGCCATCCAGGATAACGACCGCGGAATGGTCATCGGTCGCCGCTCGTTCGGGAAAGGATTGGTGCAGCAGGCGTTTGAACTACCTGACGGCTCGTCGGTACGCCTCACCGTGGCTCGCTACCATACCCCCAGCGGCCGCTGCATCCAGCGCAACTACTCCGCCGGCACTGAGGATTATTACGAAGATCTGGTGCGCCGCTATGTAAACGGAGAGATGGATAGCGCCGACAGCATCAAGTTGGACAAGAGCCTCCGTTATACCACTAAGAAAGGCCGTACCGTGTATGGCGGCGGCGGCATTATGCCCGACATTTTCGTACCTCTCGATAGGGATTCTAATGCAGTGGTATTCAATGAGATATTTAATACAGGATTGCTGACGGAATATGCCTTTAACTTTGCCAATCAGAATAAAGAGCAGCTGCTAAAGAGTTATCCGACCGCCGATTCGTATGTGAAGCGTATGAAGCTTCCCGCCGCCGTGGTGCAGGATTTCCTCTCCTTCTATCAGAAGAAAAAAGGTACGGTTTCTCTCAATGCAGCCTCTTCTCAAGAGTTGAAATTGTGGCTGAAGGCTTTGATTGGAAGGAATTTATATCAGGAAGAAGGCTTCTATCCCATCGTCAATACTTCCGACAAAGTGATTCTTAGAGCGTTGGAAGAGATGCAATAACTTGTGCACAAGTGATTTTGGACGTCACGGTTACGCCTAACACCCCGTGGAAGTTGATGCTTTGTCCCGTCAGGAACAGGTTGGGCAGGGGTGTTTTGGTGGGCAACATGGTGACCATCAGGTTGTTGCAATCGGTACAAATGCCGTATGCGCTGCCTTCGTAGGTGCCGGTATAATCGTGGTAGGTGAGGGGCGTGGAGGTGAAAATCTGTTCGATATTTCCTTTTAATTCAGGAAGATAGGGAAGCACTTGCGCGATGGCATCTTCGGCACGGCGTTGCTTGAAACTCTCGTAGTCGCTGGGTCTGCGCAAGGGCTGGCTGTCGGCCCACGCTGCCACCTCCTGCCAATACATCGGCATGAAAAGGTCGATATTGTGGGTGTATTCGCCGCCGTCTTCGGGAACGGAAAAATGTACCCCGATGGAGCGGGTGCGACCGTCAACGGGCTGCTCAGCTGTACGCCACAACTCGGGCTGATGGTGAATGAACAGATTGCGGTTGCGGTATTTTACGCTGTTTTCTTTGAGGAGAAGATGAACGGTGAAAACGCCGAAACTGTTATGTAAATTTTTGATTCTCTGTATGTAACGCTTGCGTACTGCGCCTTCTGGAAGCAGCGGGAACAATATGTTGGGATGGATGTCGGAAATCACTAAGTCGCAAGTCATTTCCTCCTCCCCGTTGATGAGTACTCGGCTCACCCGCTCGTTGTCCACCTGCATCCCCGTGACACGCGCCCGTGTGCGTACTTCGCCGCCATGACTGCGGATGCCGGCGGCCAGTGTGTCGGCTAGCACCTGCCCGCCCCCAACTAACCGCCATGCGCTCTGAATGAACGTGCCGTTGATCTGTGCGAACAGGTAGAAAGGCAGTGAATCTGCGAGCAAGTCCATCTTCAATGAGGTGGCCGACAATACATTGCGCAACTTCTCATCGCTGAAGTTCTGTTGCAGAAAGTTATACGCTGAGGTGGTCATCAGTTCGCGGGAGGTCGGATTGTCGGCCATCTTGCTGAAATCTTGCAGACCTTCCTGTGCATTTTTTAATATGGAGGCATAACAATGTAAGGCTTCTCTTTGGTTTGGGAATTGGCGTGAAAGTTCTTCTGCAAAATTCTCATAACCATTAATATAGGAGAATTTTTCCCCATCTATATAAACCTCATCGAAACACTCTCTGTCGAGTTCTTTCCAGGGCAAGTTCAGCAGATTAAAATCCTCGAACAGGCGGTACAATACCTCGCCTTCGCCCATTCCCCCAACATAATGAAAACCAGTGTCGAAACGATGCCCTTTGCGTTCAAACGATTGCAAACAGCCGCCAATCTGTTTCCCTTGTTCCAAAATGCAGACTTCAAATCCCTGTTTACTAAGCAGATATCCACATTCTAATCCTCCTAATCCGGCTCCTATGATGACGATTTTCATGGTGGGTAATGGTTATAATGATGGGCTAAAAATTCATCGCCAACTTCAAGTTGATGGTGCGGCAGGTGAGGTAGTTGGGCACCGCTGTCATGGTATTGTTGATGTCGGTAACCCAGAGGTAGGATGATACATTATTGATGTTGAGGATGTTAAACACTTCGAGGAAGATTCCTGCATTCTTGATGGAGCGCAGGAACTTGCTGTTGTGTTTCATCCTGTCGCGGCTTTCTTCAAGGAACATGTACGAGAAGCCGATATCCACGCGGCGATACCACGGTGAACGTAAGGTTTGCTGGTAGCGCTGTGCGTTGGGCGCGCCGTAGGGCAAACCACTGGCAAACACGAAGTTGAGGTGTACCCGCAGCGGCGTGAAGAACGGGACATGGTCTTGGAAGAAGATGTTGATGGCGAATCGCTGGTCGGAAGGGCGTGGAATGTAGCCTGGCTCCACATACTGACCATTCTTGTCGATATAGTGGTCGTAGAGCAAATCTTCGGCGGTCTTCATCAGCGAGAGGGAGATCCACGACTCAATGCCGCGGATGAACTCGCCACTCAGTTTCATGTCGATTCCGGCGGCATAGCCTTTCGCATCGTTCTCTGCGGAATATATAATCTGCACATTGTCAACGCTATAGGATATGAGGTTGGTGAGATATTTGTAGTAGGCCTCTCCTGTAAGCTTAAACGGACGGTTCCACATCCGGAAGGAGTAGTCGGCCGAGAGGGCCACTTGGTAGGAGTGTTGCGATCGGATGCTGTGGTTGAGGGTGCCGTCGCGGTAGCGCATCTCGCGGTAGAAAGGCGGCTGGTAGTAGCTGCCGGCCTTCAGGCGGAACACCCACTCGTGTTTCCAACGGGGCGTGAACGAGAGGATGAAGCGCGGCGACACGGTAAACTCCTTGTTGAAGGTCCAGTAGTGCGCCCGCAACCCGCTGTAAAGTACCCACTTCTGGTCTTTGTCAATTGTCCAGGTGGATTGAATGAACCCATTGAGTCTGACGGTGTTAAGGGCGTTGTCGGCGGTGAAAAACGTGCCAAAGTCCAAGATGCGCGACGGGTCGTTCCACGCCACCTCCACTCCCGGCATGGTGGGAGGGCAGGGGATGGTGTATCCGCTCGAGTCAAACATTTTCCACTCTTTGATATGGTCGTGGATGATTTCGTTCTGCACCTTCACTCCCCATTCAATCTTGTTGCTGGGGAAGGAGTGCTGTCCACGCAGGTCGGCGGTGGCCACCACGGCGGTGAGGCGGTTGCGGGCATGTTCGAGGAAGGTGCCGTATCCCCGCACGTCGGTCACCTGCGCGATGTCATCGCTCTCGCTGCCCAAGTCGGGCTCAATGTCGCTCAGCCAGTACTGACTTTGCAGGTCGTAAGTCTCTGTCTCTTTGGCGTAATAGGAGGACAGAATCAGGCGGTACTGGTCTCGCGTGTTAGGCTGGAAGGTCAGCGTGAGGCCGCCTAAATAGTTCTCGTAATTGTCCACCTCCTGTCCGTCGTAATAGATGATGATTTTTCGCGCCTCGGAGATGGTTCCGAATTTGGTTTCGCGGTCTTCGGGGATGTATTTGTAGGAGTTGCGTGAGAAGTTGCCTAAAAGATCGAGGCTCCATTTGTCCGACAGTTTCCAGGTCAGCAGCATCTGCAGGTCGAAGAAGTTGGGCTTGTAGGTGCCTTTGGTCTCCAGCGAGCGGAACAGGTAGCTGTTGGTCTTGTATCTTGCTCCCACGAGGAAGGTGAACTTGTCGTTGACGTTGCCTTCGGCATAGGCGGTGGCGCCGAGGAAGCTGAGGGTGAAGCCGCCGCCGTAGGTCACCGGCTTTTTGTACTCCACATCCAGCACCGATGACATCTTGTCGCCATATTTCGCCTCGAAGCCGCCGGCCGAGAAGCGCACGTTTCTCGCGAGGTCGAGGTTCACGAAGCCCATTCCTTCCTGTTGGGCGCTACGCACCAGAAACGGTCGGTATATCTGTATGTCGTTCACAAACACCAGGTTCTCATCATAGTTGCCGCCGCGCACGTTGTACTGGTTGCTCAGTTCGTTGGTGGACGATGCGCCCGGCATCGACTTGATGAGCGACTCCACACCGCCGCTCGGGGTCGGCATGGTGAACGATGCTTTCGGGTCGATGCGCGTGTACGAGTCGGCATACTTGTCGGTCACTGTTAGGCCGTCCAGCATCTCGCCGTTGGTGGCCAACACCATCACGATACTGGTGTCGGTGCCGCGGGCCACTTTCACGTAGAGGGTGGTGTCGCGGTACGATGGGTGCTGGAAGTGAATGCCCGTCTCGCGGTTGACGGGTATGGTGATGCTGAACTCTCCTTCCGCTCGGCTGAAAATGGTGGTGCTGTTGTGGGTGGTTGTAATCAGCACATTTTCAACGGGATTGCCGTAGGTGTCCACCACGCGGCCTTTCAGCTGGGTGGTATATTGCCCCCATGCCGGCATCATGCCGAAAAACAGCAGCAGCCACAGCAAAGTGGCGGGTCTGAAATGCAGGAAAGTTCTCGTTTTTACAATCACAAAAAACTATAACTATTTTCCTGCCGTTTTATTGCATGATTGGCTGAAAAGAGAGGAGGTTTTTTAGAATGTGGCAGATAACGGACAGGAGGAATCGATTTAAAAAAAGAACAGCCGCCCGAAAGCAGCTGTCCTTCCATAAAATCCCAAACAAAAATTTTATAAAACCCCTTTTTTGTCTGCTTCAATAATGCTGTTCCATACGCCATTCTTGCTCATCGTACGCATGGCCTTGGCGGAAACCTTCAGAACTACCCAGTCATTCAATTCAGGAACGAAGAATTTCTTCGTGTGAAGGTTGGGCTTGAAGGTTCTTTTAGTTTTAATATTGGAATGGGAAACATAGTTTCCTACGATGGCTTTCTTTCCAGTGATTTGACAAACTCTTGACATCTCTCTCTAATTTTGTGTGTTTATTTCCTTCAAAATTGGAGTGCAAAAATACGACTATTTTTTATTTCTACAACCCTTTTTTACTGTTTTCTTGAAAATATTTTATAAATTCTTGAATATCAGTTTTATATGTAAGTTTTTTATTGCTAATTTCTCCTTCCACTATTGCAATAGGAATTTCTGGAAAATAATGTTTGAAAAGTCCGCAATCGTCTGTAAAACAATAGTTTGAATTGCTTTTTAACTGTGCAATGGCTTGATGGAGCAAGGGGAGGTGAAAAGCCTGCGGAGTTTGTGCAAATCGGAAGTTTTGGCGGTTGGGTACGCATTTTACGCCATTATCTTCCACTTCTAATAGGGTGTCGCTGATGGGGATGACGGGTACTGCTGCCGCATGGCTCTCCAGCGCATCCAGCAGCCGGTCGATAAGTGCTGCCGACACGCAGGGACGCGCCGCATCGTGGATCAGCAGGTTGCCCTCGGCGGGACAGGCCTCTACCGCCGCCGCCGTTGACCAGTACCGTTCGACACCGCCCGCCACCGTCAGCCGCCACTTCCCGCCCTGATGTTTCGCCCGGATGGCCTCCACCCGCCCGATATGGTCGGGATGCGACACCACCACGATGCGGTCGATGCGGGGATGCGCCTCGAAAACTTCTATCGTGCGCTCCAACAACGTCTTGCCCCCCAGATCCAAGAACTGTTTGGGCTCTTCACCACCCACACGGCTGCCCGTTCCGCCTGCCAAAATCGCTACTATATTATTTCTATTTTCCATTACTGCTGCGGATTAGGATTTTGCATCGGTGTAAATGAGTCGGGAATCTTGATGCTCGTGGGACCAGGCACGTTGACCTTCAGTTTGGAGATGTCGGCCTTCAACGTCACCTCCTCGCTGGCAATCGTAAGGGTGAAACCGTCGAAAAGGGCGAAAGGTTTCATTTGTGCCTCAGTCGCTTCGGGGGCAAAATTCACCTCCTCGAGACGAGGGTTGTTGTAGGTGAGAAGCACCTCGCGGCCGCTTGCCAGCTCGGTGAGGTCGTTGCGCAACAGCAGGCCGTTCGCGTCGGCGGTTATCTCCTGCATTACCGCCAAGGTTCCGCACTGTCGCTGCGGCCAGATATACTTGATCTGCTGATCCTCAGCAACCGTCGAAAAACGCCCTTCGCACTCCGTGAAATCGGTGCCGTTGAGTATCGCCTGTATCATGGCGAAGGTGAGTGGAATATTGAAGATAGCTTTGAATAACTGATAGTTACCTCTGTAGTATTCTTTCTGTAACTTGTTGACCAGAATCACTGAGTCGGGGGTGAGCACCACTCGCATCAGTTCAATGCCTGACTTGTGCAGGTTGAAATAGATCAGACTGTCGGTGCGGTTCACCATGAAACACTGGAAGGCGAGATCTTCATCTTCGGTCTTCAGCGATACTTTCATCTGGTACGAAATCCAGTCGTGCTGGTTCTTCCATAAGGTCGGATTCTGGTTTTGGGAAAGAGGGATGGGTAGCGAATCGCTAAGGCGCAGCTCTGCTTTCAGAACGGGGAATTTCTGTATCGTGCTGTCCTGCTGTGCGAAACCGCACGTGCCTGCAACCACTAATAGGATGGCGAAAAGGAGTAGGGTCTTTTTCATGATTTATCCATAACGAAAACATGGCGCATATAGTATGCGCCATGGGTTATTTTTGAAGTGTACGGAAGCCTATTGTACAGATTGGCTTCCAGAATACATTATTTCTTGATGATCTTGACCGTTGTGGTGGTGTGGTCGTCAGCGGTGATACGCAGCATGTAGATACCGTCGGAGAGGTTACTCAGGTTGATGTCGGTGCTTTGACCGGTAATCCGGGTGGAAAGCACTTGTTGGCCGCAAACATCAAAGAGGGTAATCTCGCCGGAGGTGGCGGCGCACTCCACGGTGCAGTGGTCGGTGGCGGGGTTCGGCACCACGCGGGCGCTGAGGCTGTAGCCGTTGATGCCCGTATAGGTGGTAGTGAACTGGGTCACGGGACTCCAGTCGCTGAGTATGTTGTTGCCGCAGTTGCCACGCACATAAACGTCGTAGCTGGTCTGCGGTTGAAGGCCGGTAAAGGTGTACTGGTGGGTGGTGGAGGTCACCGTGGTGCCAGTGCCCTGTGTGAAACCGCTCGGACCGTACTCAATTTCCCATGAGGAGGCATTGCCGGGCACCCAGCTCACTGTGGCGCTGTTGTTGCCGATGTTGTAGGCGAGGATGCTGGTGGGCATGTTGCAGTCGGTGGAGGCGCCCACGCGGATGTCGTCAAGGTCGATGACACTGGCCAAGTCGAAGGTGGCGTTGGGGTCCATCATGTTGCCGATGTCGAAGATGTCGCCCATGTTGGTCATGTCCACGAGGCTCACGAAGGCAATCTGGTATTCAGCGGAGGGGTTGGGGAGGCTGATGCTTTCGAAGCTCCATGTGGAAGAAGAGGTGGTGTATTGGGCCAGCCAGCCCCAGTTGCCGGTGGGAGAGGTGCGGAAATAGACCTGTAAGGTGAGGGGTGTCATCGAAGAGACCTGACGGCGGTAGAAGGTGAGGCTTACCGGCATGGTGAGTCCGGAAAGGTCAAGGATGGGGGAGATGAGGTATGATGAGCCGGTGCCGAAGTTCATCATGTTGCCAAACATGCCGAGGATGTCCATGATGCTGGGTTCGGTGGTGCCCAGCAGGTCGCCGAACAGCGAGTTGGAGTAGGTCACTCCGTAGGTGCCGCTGTGCGAGCTGTTGGTGATTTCCCAGTCGTCGCTACCGGCAGTGATGTCGGTGAACCAGCAGTTGAGGCTGTTGGTGGCGAAAGTCTCGGTGAAGGGGGTGTTGTCGTCAACGGTGTTGATGGGGCAGGCCGAGGTGAAGGTGACAGGTGTGCTCCAGTAAGAGCTGTCGTTGGCCGCACAGGCACCGCGCAGTCTCACCGTGTATTCGGTGGTGGGGGTGAGCCCGGTGAGGGTGTAAGGACGGGTGGTGATGAGTTGGTGTGTGCCGTTGCAGTCGAGTTCCCACTCCTGCTGGTCGGCTCCCGGCAGCCAGTCAAGAATGGCACTGTTGGGGGCTATGCCATAGACATAGAGGTTGCTCGGGTCTTCGCAGTTCAGCTTGATGCGCACCGAGATGTCGTCGATGCAGACGGTGGAAGTGGCGCTTCTGCTGGCATCGCTCCAACGGAAAGCAAGGCGAGCGTGCATGTTGGCGCACTGAGGATAGTTGCCAAGAGTGAAGCTGTGCATCACATATCGGTCGGTGGCGTAGTAGTTGCTCGGTATGGCGGCAATGTCGGTGAAGGTGTTGGCATCGGCAGGGTCGGTCATGAAGCCGAGGGTGAGGGCTCCTGCCGTGTCGGTGGACATGGACGTGCTGAAGAGAATCTGCAACTCGTCAAGACCGTTGGCAAATTCAGGCAGTATGATGTAGTTGTCAACGCCAGCATCGCTCAACGGAATGAAGCCGAACAGATAGGACCCACCTGAAGTGATTTCAATGGCATTGTTATTGGCAGTGGGCGTGTAGGTGCCGTTGAACACCTTCGGCTCGTAGTTCTCGCTGGTGCCGCTGTACAGGTAGTCCCAACAAGTGGGAACTGCACCCGCTGCAGCAATATCAGAAACAGCGGAATATCCGCTGAAGTTCTCGCCATAAAGAGATGACGTGGTGATGGAAATCGGATTGCATTGCGCCATTACATTCCTCGACGCAAAAGTGAACAGCATGGCCATCAGTGCAACCATGAAAAGGGTAAAGGTCTTTTTCATTGGAGATTTTTTTATTAATAATTAATTCTTAAAATTTTCGGCAAATATACAATAAATATTGTATACGATTTACAATTAGTCGCATTTTTTTGAAAAAAAGTCGGAAATAAGGGAGCTTTGTGAATACTACTCTTTCTTTCTCACAAATCCGGTGCTTCTGACATCATCCATGAAGATGGATCCATCGGGCTTTCGTCGGATTCCCAAGCTGGAAATCTCTATCAGCAGCGACACCCGCTCGTCTTCGTGGCGGATGGTAGTAGTGGGGAGTTCCGCCCCGTACTCATCAATTTGGGTTAACAATTGGGCAATCTGTAGGGAGTCGCACACGTTGATGCGGATGCTTTCGCCGTTGATTTTGAAAGTAATACAGGTGTCATTTCGGAAATCAGTGGTAATGTCAATTTGAAGCTTATCACCATGGAAGGTTTCACTACACTTGTCATCACTATATTCGCTGAAAGCAAAGACATAGTCGAAGCCCTTCGTGGAAAGCAACTGATGGGATTGTGTGTCACTTTTATAAAAACTGAAATAACGATAGGTTTCTACTTCTGCATCACGTGGGCGATACCAAATATACCTTCCATTCATTTGCTCCATCAGTATATCCTTCACGCTTTTTTGTTCTTTTTCTGCTAATTCTTTGCACTCATCTTCCGACATGTTAAAGTACTTCTGCATAAATCCATCTGTATGGCGATAGTTGTAGTCTGTGAAATAATCAATGCAGGGGTTCATGGCATAGCACTGCTCTTCGTTGAGGGGCTTTTCGGCCGCCACAATGTGTCCGTCTTTCAGCAGACCATACTCCGTGGCCAACTTTTCAAACCGCGCCGTCTGCATTCTGTCGGGCAGGTTGTTCATGCTCCATGGCCCGAACATCGTGAGCAGCGTTACCACCAGCAGCGAAAGCAGGAGAGGAGTGACATTTTTTATTTTTTTGATAGAGAAGATAATGGAGATGACCGCGAACCACGCGCTGATTACGAAAACGATGTAACGGTTGGTGGTGAGCCCGTAGTCGCTGATGCGGCGGAAAAGGCCCACGAACAGCAGTGCCAGCAGAGGCAGTAGCGAGATGAAGAAGCCTCGGTGGAAAAAGCGCACCCACTGTTTCTCTTCGGAGAGGAAATAGGGCATGAGCAGGTACCAGATGAACGAGCCGATGATAGCATACGAGAACACCAAACCGACGATGCCGCCTTCTGGTAACTCCCAGTGTACGAGGATGGTGATGCCATAAATGTACAGGATGATACCCTCTATGCAGATGAGCGGCAGCAGGATATACTGCATCAGAAAACGGACCAGTTTGTGCGGGTTGGGTTGTGCGCTGTAGGCCTCTTCCTCGGTAGGCATCAAGGCTAACGTGCAACATGCCATCAGAAAAATGAAGATGAACGCCAAGGAAATCTGAAGCAGAAAATACATCTGGGGGTTAAATAGGATTTCGATGGTGGCTGTGATGCCAGCGATGCTTGTAGCAATAATGTCGCAAAGAATACCAGCAATGAGGAGCGCCACCAACAGTTTGGCATGGTAGTTCCACACTTTGTACGCATTGCGGCTATAGCTGAAGGCTAACAATACGCACAACACCGCTGCAAAGGCCATGGCGAACAGCAATTCCATGGTGAGAAATTCAAATAGGCAGCCGCATGTACATACTGCAGCAATGGCTACGATGATGCCTGTGCCAGTGAGACGCTGCCACAACTTGACCTTTCGTATGGTACAGAATAGTTCGAAGGCCATCGACAGTACCATTGCCAGTCCCAGCCCCCATCCACAGGAGATGTAGGTTTTTTCAGACGGCCACGTCTCGCCACATTGGTCTGTAATGATGACGTCGATCACCAACAATGTCAGTGCGGCAGAAAAAAAGCAGGCGGCCGGATAACGCTTGAACACTCGTGTGAAGTTGACGAGCAGGCTTTTGAACCAGTTTTTGAAATTGCTCATGGGAAAGGGGTATTGTTTGATGCCGCAAAAGTACACTTTTTTAATGGATATTTATCCCCTCACAGCAGAAATGTGAACCCTCACAACAAAAAAGATGAAAAAAACTTCTTCTTTGTGTGTAAAATTTTTTGTTGAAACCTAAAAAATGAGTACTTTTGCCGTCCGCAAATTATGCAGTAGAAAATTATTAATTGTAAAAAATATCAATATGAATCCTTTGTTTGAAAAATCTGTGTATGTGGCGCGCCGTAAGGAACTCGCCCGCAAAATGGGCTCCGGCCTGCTGCTTTTCTTGGGCAACAACGACGCCCCCATGAACTATCCCGCCAACACCTATAACTTCCGGCAGGACAGCAACTTCATCTACTACTTCGGCCTCACCGCTCCGTCGCTGGCCGCCGTCATCGACATCGATGAGAATCGCACCATCCTCTTCGGCGACGATTTCACCATCGACGACATCATCTGGGTGGGCGACCAGCCTTCCATCAGCACATTAGCCGCACAGGTGGGCATCACCGAGTCGATGCCGATGTCGAAACTGAAAGGCTACCTCCGCCAAAACGCTTCGCGCACCATCCATTTCACCAAAGCCTACCGCCACGACCTGCAGATCACCCTCGCCAACCTGTTGCAGAAGAGCGTGAACGTGATCAACAACTACGCCTCCATCGAGCTGCACAAGGCCATCATCGCCATGCGCTCCATCAAGGAAGCCCGCGAGATTGCGGAGATGGAGAAGGCTGCCGACATGGCATGGAAGCTGCACACCACCGTGATGCGCAACTGCAAGCCCGGTGCCACCGAGCACCAGCTGGTGGGTATCGCCGACGGCATCGCCAACGGCGAAGGCAACGGCTTTTCGTTCCCCATCATCCTCACCCAGCACGGCGAAATTTTCCACAATACCGACCACAACGTGGAATTGCAGAAGGGCAAGCTCCTGTTGGTGGACTCCGGCGTGGAAGGACTGATGAACTACTGCTCCGACATGACGCGTACGTTCCCGGTAAGCGGCAAATTCACTCAGAAACAGAAAGATATCTATGAGATTGTGCTGAAAGCCAACATGGAAGGTATCAAGAAGGTGAAGCCCGGCACCCCCTACCGCGACGTGCATTTCGCCGCCGCCGAAATCGTGATGCGCGGTCTCAAGGACCTCGGCCTGATGAAGGGCGATGTGCAGGAGGGCGTGCGCCTCGGCGCCCACGCGCTCTTCTTCCCCCACGGCCTCGGCCACCAGCTCGGCCTCGATGTTCACGATATGGAAGGCCTTGGCGAGGACTATGTGGGCTACAACGATGAGTTCAAGCGCAGCGACATCTTCGGCACCCGCAACCTCCGCATGGCCCGCACCCTCGAGCCCGGTATGGTGATGACCGTGGAGCCTGGTATCTACTTCATTCCCAAGCTCATCGAGCTGTGGCGTAAACAGAAACATCTCGCCGACTTCATCAACTACGACAAGCTGGAAAGCTACCTCGACTTCGGCGGCATCCGTATCGAAGACGACGTGGTGGTGACCGCCAAGAGCCACCGCGTGCTCGGTCAGGCCGTGCCCAAAACGGTAGCCGAACTGGAAGCCATCGTCGGCAAGAAACACTGAATCAACATCTTATGAAAAAATCTTTTCTTTTATCATTATCATTGATTGTATTCTCTTTGATGATGAGCGCACAACCTATGGAAAAACCGAAAAACAATCCGCTGGTGGAGCCGTGGAACACCCCGTTCAACACCCCACCTTTTGAGGAAATCAAGGAGGAACACTACCTCCCCGCATTCCAATACGCCTTCGCTGTGGCCAAGGACGAGCTGTACCGCATCAAAGCGGTGAAGATGAAACCCACCTTCGCCAACACCATCGAGGCCCTCGACCGTTCGGGCCGACTGCTGAACTCCATCTCTGGAATTTTCTTTAACTTGTTGGAAGCCAACACTTCCGATGGAATGCAGAAGATTGCGCAGGAGATCAGTCCCGCCCTGACGGCCTTTTACAACGACCTCTACCTCGACCCGGCGCTGTTCAACCGTGTGAAGGCGGTGTACGAGAACCCCGGCACGCTCACTCCCGAGCAGCAGATGCTGTTGGAGAAGACCTACAAGGCCTTCGTGCGGCAGGGCGCCAACCTGAGTGACAGCGACAAGGAGAAGTTCCGCGACTATAGCATGCGGCTGTCCACACTGTCGCTGCAGTTCGGACAGAACGTGCTGTCGGCGGTGAACGCTTATACTAAAGTGATTACCGACGAGAAGCTGGTGAGCGGTATCCCCGCCTCCGCACTGGCCATCGCCCGCGACAAGGCCGCCGCCAAGGGCGAAAAGGGCTGGCTGTTTGACCTCTCCATGCCCTCCTGTCTCGCCATCCTCACCTACGCCGACAACCGCGACCTCCGCCACGAGTTCTACATGCAGTACAACACCCGCGCCTACAAGGGCGAGTTCGACAATCAGGAAGTTGTGAAAGAGATCGTGCTGCTGCGCGACTCTTTGGCTAAGCTGCTGGGTTACAGCACTTACGCCGACTATGTGTTGGAAGACCGCATGGCTGAAAATCCCAAGAAGGTGTATGAGCTGGAGGAAAAACTGCTCAAACATGCCTATCCAAAAGGAAAGGAAGAGATGAAAAAACTGCAGCAGTTCGCCAATTCCCAAGGGTTCCAAGGCAAGCTGCAACGCTGGGATTTTGCCTATTATTCAGAGAAATACAAAACTTCGCTGTTCAATGTGAACGACGAAATGCTGAAGCCCTACTTCAAATTGGAGAGTGTGATTGATGGCGTGTTTGGTCTCGCCACCGACCTGTTCGGTTTGAAGTTTGTGCCAAACGACCAGATTCAGGTCTATCATCCGGATGTGAAGGTGTATGAGGTGTATCGTGACGACAAGTTTATGGCGGTGCTGTACCTGGACTTCCACCCGCGCGAGAGCAAGCGCGGTGGGGCTTGGATGACCGCCTTCCGCGAGCAGTCGGTGGATGCCGACGGCAACGACATCCGTCCGCTGGTATCGTTGGTCATGAACTTCACTCCCTCCACCGCTGATGCGCCTTCGTTGCTCACTTTCAACGAGGTGCGCACCTTCATGCACGAGTTCGGTCATTCGTTGCACGGCATGCTGTCGGAGGTTCACTACACGGCGCTTTCCGGCACGAGCGTGCCCCGCGACTTTGTGGAGCTGCCCTCGCAACTGTTGGAGAACTGGTCCACCGAGAAGGAGTTCCTCTCGAAATTCGCCTACCACTACCAAACGCACGAGCTGATCCCTGACACGCTGGTGCAGAAGATCCACGATTTCGAGAATTTCCAGTCGGGCTATGCCTGCTGCAGGCAGCTCACCTTCGGACTTCTTGACATGATGTGGCACACCTGTGATCCCACCAAGGTGGGCGACGTGCTGGCGGCCGAGCGCAAGGCCATCAAGCGCACGGAGCTGCTGCCCGTGGTGGAAGGCACCTGCATCAGCACCTGCTTCTCGCACATCTTCTCGGGTGGTTATGCGGCAGGGTACTATGGCTACAAGTGGGCGGAGGTGTTGGATGCCGATGCTTTCTCGCTCTTCAAGGAGAAAGGAGTGTACAACAAGGAAGTCGCTGAGTCGTACCGCCGCAACATCTTGTCGAAGGGCGGTTCCGAGAAGGCGATGGATCTCTACGTGCGGTTCCGTGGCCGCGAGCCTAAGATCGACGCCCTGCTGGAGCGCAGCGGGTTGAAGTGATTTTTCTCAATTTTATTAGAAAAGGGATACCTATCAGGCATTCGTGCCAGAGGTACGATATTCTAGTAACCATAGACAAGGCCATCAGGCCGCAGTCTGGGGGAGGAACGTGCTAAGGAGAAGGCGCGCGGAAAGCACGCTACACATACGCGTAATCCGCGTTCCTTCGCGGTGAAAATAGTTATGTGAAAAATCCTACCACATTTCTCCGAAATCAATTTCTACCCTGCCACAATTTGGCACAATCAAAAAATGCACATTTTTGACCGTTTGTGGTTTTCGTCGGAATCATTACCCTGCGCAACCAGCAGGTCATCCTCGACTGTGATGTCGCCGAATTGTACGGTGTAGAGACCAAAGAAATCAATCAAGCGGTGAGAAATAACCCTGAGAAATTCCCTGAAGGGTACATTTGGGCGATTGATGATCAAGAGAAAAATGAACTGGTCAAAAATTTTGACCGGTTCGAAAAACAGAAACATTCCTCTGTTTTGCCAAGGGCTTTCACCGAAAAAGGCCTCTATATGCTGGCCACCATCTTGAAGAGTCCACGTGCGGTACAGACCACCATCGAGAATTGGCGTTCCTATAACCTTGTCTCTCCCTTCTTCGCCAGCTGTCCGCAGGCGGCATCGATGTCCTGCCCGCGGCTGTGGCGGATGTTCACCACCATGTTTTTCGACTCGAGGAAGGCGACGAAACGCTGCACGTTCTCCTCGGGACTCTTCTCGTAGCCGCTTTCGGTGGCATTGTATTCGATGAGGTTGATTTTGACGGGGAACGGCATGCAGAAACGGAACAGTTTGCGCGCATCCTCCACGCTGTCGTTCCACCCTTTCAGCATCAGGTACTCGATGGTGATGCGCTTGCCGGTCTTCTCGTGCAGGTAGCGGAGGGCATCCTGCAGCATGGCGAAGTTGTTGCTGCGAGTGACCGGCATCCGTAGCGAGCGCTTCAGCTCGTCGGCGCAATGCAGCGAAAGGGCCACCTCGGGCTTGAAGCCGTCGTCGGCTAACCGCCGGATGCCCTCCGCGATGCCGACCGTGGAGAGGGTGATGCGGCTGGGCGACAGTCCCGGTCCCGCCGGCGCGGTGATCAACCGTACCGACTCCATCACGTTCTCGTAGTTCAGCAGCGGTTCGCCCATGCCCATATACACGATGTTGCTGATGGCATGGCCATACAACTGCTCAGCCTCGCGGTTCATCAGCATGTACTGGTCGAAGATTTCCGAGAAATGCAGGTTGCGGGTGAAGCCTAACGTACCGGTGGCGCAGAAAGCACATTTCAGCGCGCAACCCACCTGCGAGGAGATACAAGCTGTAACGCGCTGTCCTGAAGGAATTAACACGCCCTCCACCTGACAGCCATCATGCAGCGTGAAAAGGTACTTGGCGGTGCCATCGCTGCTCTGCACCCGTCGCTCGATAGCCGTGCGCTGGAAGGTGAAATGCTGCTCCAACTGCTGGCGCAACGCCACCGAAAGGTTGGTCATCTCACTGAAAGTCAATGCACCGCGCTTCCAAAGCCACTCCTGGATTTGGGCGGCACGGAACTTTTTCTCGCCATGCTGGAGCAGAAAATCGGTCAGCTGCTCGGCTGTGATGTGTCGGATATCTTCCATTTTACTCGATATTGCAGAAAACTTGTTGGAACCACTGCTCGCTGTCGCGCCCCACGGTGGTGTTGTGCCACAGCAGCACGAAGTCGCCCTCGGCCTGCTCGCAGGTGTGCCGCAGCCGCTGGATGCTGTCCAAAGCCGCCCCCGGCTGCATCTTCCGGTAAGCGATGAAGGTCATGTCCATGGCGATGAGCGAATGCTCGATAACCGTTGTTTCACAGTCGTTTACGAGGTCGTAGAGCGGATAGGGGTGGCAGGTGCCGCAGCGGAAGCCCTCGCGCTCGGCGAACCCGAGCGTGTAGTCGTCGGTGAGGCCGCAATGCTGCCACGCCCGCTGGGTCTGCAGCGGATGAAACCGCAGGTAGTGCTGCCGGCCGGCGGTGATGGTACTGCCCGTCACCTCCTCCAACCGCTGCTTCTCGGTGGCGAGCAAATATGGGTCATAGGCGGCATGGAGCCCGCCGTGCAGCCCGATGCCCGCTCCCATGTCGCGGAGCTTGCCGACAAGAAATGCCGCCTCCGCGCTGCGGATGTCGTACCCGCAGTCGTGTTCGCCCTTCTGTTGCGCCTTGATGAAGAAGAGGCTATCGTGCTGGCGTTCCTTGTCGTACAGTCGCAGCCGCAAACAGGCCTGCAGCAGCGGGTCGGTGTTGCGATCTTTCCGGGCAGCACGGCACTGACGGAAAGACTGACGGAACAACTTGATTGAATGGTACTTAATGAGATCTGCACCCAGAGTACGCACATTCTGTAGCCAGCCGCCGAACCGCTGAATCAGATCCACATCGTGGGTGCTGATGCAGTGTGGTGTGCGGGGCTGTACGTGGAGGTCGGGATGAGCGGCCACCACCCAGCTGCGGAGCAGGAGACCGTAGAAGTCGGCGACGGGCAGGTCGATGCAGCCGTACCGCTCGTTCAGACTGCCGGCGTAGCAGAAGCGGCCGTGCACGTCGCGGGCATTCCCCTCCTGATATTCCTCCCAGCGCGACAGCAGCAGGAAGGGCAGCGTGACGAGGTCGCACTGCAGCACGAGAGCGTCGCTCTCGCAACGATACGGCTGGTCGGTGTCGGGCTGCTGGTAGAGCGGCACCTGCACGCCAAAAGGCAAGGTGACCGATTGGAGGGAAAGGTTGCCTGCCGTCAGGGTGTCGGCAGTTTTTTCATCCATTATAAAAAAGTGAATATCAACACCTTCCACCTGCGCAATAGTCTTCCCTTCCTCGATTCGGATGTCTGGGGTAGAATGCGGAAAAGCCACCTTGAGAAGGTGGCTTATGGTGTATCGGATGGCATTGTCGGTGAGGCGCATCCGGAAAATTATTCAGCGTCGGTTTTAGGAGTCTCCTCGCCCGCACCCTCTTCTTTCTTCTCTTCCAAATCAATCAAATTGTGATCAATCAATTGGTTATACCAAGCAATCACCTTCTTGATGTTGGAGACATACACGCGTTCGCGGTCGTAGTTGGGCAGCACTTCAGCGAAATAGGCCTTCATGGCATTGCCATCGGTAAGGCTCACATTGCAGTGCTGTCCGTTTTCTTTTTTATACATAGAAACGAAAACTGATTCGAGGGAAACGTCCTCATCTTCAGTGAAGATGGAGATGTTTTCGAGGTTGGCGACACCGTCGTGCGAGAAGGCCGGGAAGCGTTTGCCATCGGCCAGCGACTCAACGATAAAGTTATTGTTGCCTCTGCTAATCAGTTTGAAAAGTCCGCTTTTTCCTGTGATTGATAAAATTTTGCTTAAATCCATTTTCTTCAATTATTAATGGTTAATGATAGTATTCAATTTTTCTTTCAATAACGAAATGACGTTGTTGATTCTTGCTATTCTCCTGATGCGTCCAATTGCCGTGGGAGTCATGTTGGGAATATTCGGTAACAATCTCCTCTAAACGAGTAGGTTCCGAGCGTTGATAGACCTCTTTGAGAAGATGTCCTTGGTCGTTGTACTGGGCATGGTAGAACTCCACATTGCGACCGTTGAGGGTAGCAGTACGGTTGATGATATTTCCCTTCTGGTCGTATTCGATGGTGTTCTGCTGATAAGCATCCTGTCCCATTTTCGGAGAAATCCAGTCGATGCGAACCGGCAGTCCGTTGTTGTCGTTGAGGTAATTCATGTAGTAGGTGTCATCGCCCTGGTTGACCGTGACCTGTTCCACGTTGCCGTTGGGATCGTTGGTGCAGACGTGCTCGTAGGTGAGCGAGTCGTTGAGATAGTGGCTCTCTTTTACGCGAAAACCTTTATTATCATACTGATATTCAGTATGTTCCTTTCTATTCCCCTCCCCATCAAAAAACTCGTTCAAGGTGATATGTCCTTTAGCGTCAAACGTCACTTTCATCACATAGAGGGTGTCGCCATCGGCATTGGTCAGCACGCTTCCGCTGAGCCATCCGTTTTGGTTGTAAGTGTCGCTTTTGGTAGAGAAGAACACCAGCGAGTCGTGGCCATCGGGAAATGGGAGAATCATATATTTAGTGTCAGTCACTGATTTCACTTTTCCAAGAAGGTGGTTCTCGTGCAGACTGGTGCGGTCGGCCGCCGAAACGGTTTTTTCGTCTGTTCCGTTACCCTTTTCTCGACAGCCAGCCAACAGCAGGCATATCACAGTCATCAGATATAGAAAGAGTTGCTTGTTCATGATGCTTCTCTGAAAACGGGGACAAAAATACAATTTTTAATTGAGAGAAGTGGATGATTTTACAAAAATATTGAATTTAGCTCTGCACGCTCACCTTTCCCTGCCAAGTGTCGCACTCTTCCATTCTTTTTTCGATTTTTTGCAGAATGACATCATAGCGCGTCAAACCCCAGTGGTTGACAAACAGATACCGCGGCGGCACCTCTCCGGCAAAGCGTTCTATGGTGAACGCAGGGTTGAGCCGTTCGGTGATTTTTACGATGAAATCAATATAATTTTCTGTAGTAAAAATATGAAAATCAGCAGGATATTCGATGAACTCCTGTTGCATTTTGGTGCCTTTAATAATTTGTAGTTGATGAAATTTGATGCCGTTGATGGGCAGCTGGTTGATGCTGTTGACCTCCTTCAGCCATTCATCGGGCGTTTCTCCGGGCAGTCCGTAGATGAAGTGCGCCGCACAATGGATGCCCCTCTCCGCCGTCATCCGGATGGCGCGCTCCGCCGTGGCGAAGTCGTGTCCGCGGTTGATGCGGCGCAGTGTGGTGTCGTTGCAGCTCTCCACCCCGTACTCGATGGAGACGAACATCCGCTGTTGCAGTTCTGCGAAGTAGTCCAGCTTTTCAGCGTCGATGCAGTCGGGGCGGGTGCCCACCACGATGCCCTTCACCAGCGGGTTCTCCAATGCCGGCCGGTAAATCTCTTTCAGCTGGGATAGGGGAGCGTGGGTGTTGGAAAAGGCTTGGAAATAAGCAAGGTACGCACCGGCACGGCGGTAACGGTTGAGGTGAAACTCCATGCCCTCGGCCAGCTGCTGTTCCACACTCTTGTTGGGGGTGCAGTACGAAGGGTTGAAGGCGTCGTTCAGACAGTAGGTGCAGCCTCCTGTGCCCACCGTGCCGTCGCGGTTGGGACAGGTGAAACCAGCGTCAAGGGTCAATTTCTGCACGCGGGTGCCGAACTGCTGTTGTAAAAATCGTTTGTATGAGTTGAAGCGGCGCGTGTCGCCCCACGGGTAAATCATATCGCGTACTTCATTTTTTCCATGATGGCCCCCAGCATGTACTTGGCTCTGAAAAGCTGAATTTTCACGTTGTTCATGCTGATGTTCAGCTCTTGGGAAATCTCTTCGTAGGAAAGTTCTTGGAAATAACGTAACTCAATGAGGGTGCGATATTTAGGACGGAGTTGTGCTACTGCCCAGCGCATCAACTCGGCGCGCTCCTTCTGCATCACGGTCTCCTCTTGCGACTGCATGGGAGTGCCTTCGCAGCTGTTTTCAAACAGACAGAAGTCCTCGTCCACACACTGCGGTGAGGTGTTCTTGCGGCGCATGTAGTCGATGCAGTTGTTGATGGCAATCTTGAAAAGCCACGTCGAGAAGGCATAATCGGTGGTGTATTTCTCTAAGTTTTTGAACGCCTTGCCGAATGCCTCGATGGTGAGGTCTTCCGCATCATAAGGATTCTTCATCATCTTCAACAGGGTGAAATAGAGCGGGTCGCGGTAGTAGCGCATCAGGTCGGAGTAGGCCTTCTGACTGCCGTTTTCGAGGGCGTCTTTCACTAATAGCGCGTCGCGTTTCGCCTTGTCGGTGGTGCAGTTTGTTATTTCCATTTTGATTTTTCAAATTTCGAACCCAAATAAATCCATGGCCTCAATAGGGTGAGGATGATTTCATAGAAAAAGATGCCCGGCACAACAGATTTCTCTCCCAACTTGCCTGCGCCCTTGGCGAAAACAAGATACTGCATCCCTATTTTCAACAAGATAGCACCGCTCACAATGCCCAACATGATCCAGTTGTGTTGAAGGATGGTCAGGCAGATGCAGGCGATGGCGGCGGCATGAAACAGGAAACTGAGCCAGTTGTAGCTTTTCAGCAAGAAACGAGGGATGACTTTGTAGAAACTGCGGCTGATGATAGCGAACTGCTTGATCTGCATCCATTTGGAAAAATCAATGGGATATTGTTCCATGACGGCTTCGGGTGAGGCCACCACGTTGCAAGCATCGTGATGCACGGCCTCGTTGATGAAGATGCAGTCTTCGCCGAAGGGCAGTTGCGCATGGCGGAAGTATAACTCTTTGTTTTTGAAGAAAATACCTTTGTGATAGGCCAGATTATGACCGTCGGCCATCACCGGCATTCCGCTGATGGTGTACGAAAAGGCGATGACGGAGGTCTCCAACGAGTCGTAGTGCAGCAGTTTGTTGAACAGACCGGGCTTCCGTCCGTAGGAGGCGTGCCCTAACACCACGCGAGTTTTGCGCACAAACCGCCCGGCCACTTGGCGCAGCCAGTAGGGACTCGACGGCATGCAGCTTGCTCCCGTCATCAGCACAAGGTCGTATTTCGCCGCCTGGATGCCAATGGCCATCGGGAATTTCTTGCCTTCCATTGTCGAAACCGAGGAGGTCATGTTCACATAATGCAGGTTGTGGTACTTGTTCTTCATCTCAATGGCCAACTGCGGCGTCTCATCCGTCGAGTTGTCGTTCACCAGCACCACCTCGTAGTTCGGATAGTCCTGCGTCAGCAGCTCCGGCAACGACTTGATGAGATGGTGCGCCTCGTCGTGCGCCACGATGATGATGGAGATGGGAGGGTGTTCCTCCGACAAAATGTGCTTCTTCTCTTTACGAAATACAAAACGACCGTAAAAAGCAAGATAGTAGAGTAACAGACAGACTATTACAAAACCTAAGATAATCAGGCAGATAATGACGTATAGAGGTAGAGATTCCAGGAACATGGAGACGGTTAATAACATTTTGCAAATGTATTGGAAAGTTTGCAAGATTTAGTTTATTTTTGCCGAAAATTATTAACAGAATGCAGTTTACAATTGAACATAAGGATGCCCATAGCTCAGCGCGCGCGGGCGTCATCACCACTGACCATGGCACAATCCAAACTCCTATTTTTATGCCAGTTGGTACAGTTGGCTCTGTCAAAGCTGTGCATATCAATGATTTGCGGGATGATGTAAAAGCGCAAATCATTCTTGGCAACACCTACCATCTCTATCTGCGCCCTGGCATGGAGGTCATCGAGGCCGCCGGCGGGCTCCATCGTTTCAATGGCTGGGACCGCCCCATCCTTACCGATAGTGGCGGCTTCCAGGTGTTCTCCCTTAGCAAATGTCGTAAAATTAAACCCGAAGAGGGTGTTTGGTTCCAGTCGCATATTGACGGCTCCCGCCACCTTTTTAGTCCCGAGAAAGTAATTGACATTCAGCGCTCTATAGGCTCCGATATTATGATGGCATTTGATGAATGCCCGCCCTATCCGTGCGACTATGAGTATGCCCGCAAGTCGCTCGATATTACCCTCGGCTGGCTCGACCGCTGCTGGAAGCATTACAAACAGACCGAACCCAAATACGGTCACTATCAGTCGCTGTTTCCCATCGTGCAGGGCAGCGTTTTCAAGGATCTGCGCAGCCGCTCCATGGAGGAAATTGTCAAGTACGATAGCGACGGCATCGCCATCGGTGGCATTGCCGTAGGCGAGCCTACTGAAATGATGTACGAGATGGCCGACCATTGCTGCCGTCAGCTCCCCGCCGACAAGCCCCGCTACCTCATGGGCGTCGGCACACCGGTTAACATCCTCGAAAACATCGCTCTCGGTGTGGATATGTTCGACTGCGTGATGCCTTCGCGTGCTGGCCGTCACGGCATGGTCTTTACTTGGGATGGCATTTTGAATATGCGTAATGAAAAGTGGAAGGAAGATTTTACGCCATTGGATGCCAACAGCGACCTGCCCGCTGACCGCCTCTATACCCGTGCCTTCCTTCGTCACCTCTATACTGCCAATGAAATTCTTGGCCAGATGATTGGCTCACTGCATAACCTTCACTTCTATCTTGAATTGGTGACGGTTGTCCGCCAGAAAATCGCCGAAGGTTGTTTCACCGAGTGGAAGAATCAAATGGTGCCGAAGCTTTCCACCCGTCTGTAATTTTGGGCCATAGTTCAAGTAACACTTTTATTTACATTGAATTACTCGCACCATTCCGCTGGCCGAAGGCCGGCGGAATCCCCACGTTACTCCTTTCTGGAGATTTCCATTGTTCGCCGCTCAAACTCATCGATATCGGTGATGCGGAGCAGGGTAACTAACTCTTGTGGTGAAAGTTGGTAAAAAGTGGCGAAATAATGCCACAGCTCTTTCAGCAGCGACAGGATGTGCTGCCGTCCGCGGGCTTCCGCCAAGGTCTCTACTAAATCGTGGTAAAAGTCGGCAAACCGCCGGCGTTTCACCTCCTGCGGGAGGGTTTCTCCGGCTGTGAGTTCTTCTGCCAGAAAGATATTTCTCAAAATGCCACGCCCTAACATGATGTCGGTGACATCCGGGAAGCAGGCTCGGAACCGTAGGTAAGAGTCGAGGTCCACGATGTCGCCGCTATACACGACACAGTGGCGCGTCTTCTCGCACATCTCTCCGAACAGATCCCAGTCGGGGGTGCCGTTGTACTCTTGCACGCCTAAGCGCGGGTGGATGGCGATGAAGTCGATAGGGTAGGGGTTCAGCCGCTCGATAATCTCCAGTCCCTCAGCGGGGTTGGACCAGCCGGTGCGCATTTTCACCGAGAAGTGACATTCGGGCACCTCGCGGCTCGCGGCGGCCACCACCGCCTCCACCTTGTCGGCGTGCGGCATCAGTCCGCAGCCCCGCTGCTTCCGCACCACCTGGGCCGACGGACAGCCGATGTTCCAATTCACCTGCTGGTAGCCTAACGTGGAGAGTGCCTTCAGGGTGTCGGTCATCTGCCGGGGCTCATTGCCCATCAGTTGCGGGATGATGGTCATGCCGGTGTTGTGCGCGGGCTGTATGTCGGGCCATTTCCGCACGTTCAGCTTCGCCAGCTCCTGCGCCGCCAAAAAAGGCGTCACCGCCACGTCGATTCCTCCGACATGGCGGTGAAGACAGTTTCTGAAATGATAGTTCGTGATGCCGTGTAGCGGCGCGAGTATGAAAGTGATGTTTGCTTCCAAAGCCGGATTATTTCACAATCACCTTCTCACTCTTCACGTTGCTGCCCTGCTTCATCTGGAGGAAATACACACCCTTGGTGAATTCGCTCACATTGAGCTGGGTCTCGCCCTGCAGATTGTCAGCCGACCATACCAGTCTGCCGCTGTTGTCGTACATGCGGGCAGCATAGCTTTCGTCGGTGAAGGGGGTGAGAACCACCATTTCGGTAGCGGGATTCGGGCGCACGCTGAACAGCGGCAGGCTGCTCACCTCATAGATGTTGTCGCCCATCTCAATCTCTACGTCATCAACTGACAGCAGGGTGTTCTCGTTGGTGGAGCCTCCCGAGTTGGCGAAAATGATGTTGAGCGTGTCAGGGGTAACGCCTTCCATGCCGTCCTTGTAAGTCACAGGGATTTCAATTTGCATGTAGTCGCTGATTTCCTGGTCGTATTCATAACGTCCTTCAGCCACTACCTCGCGCTGACCATTGTTCCAGCGGGTGAGTACAACGCCGGCGGTGAGGGTGTCCTCGGTGGTGGTGTAGGCCACCCATGCGGTCACTTTGCTGGGCACTTGGTTGCAGGCGATGCCGCCCGTCAGATATTGGGTCCAGTCAATGCTGGAGGGGTCGGTGACAGATCCGACATCCAAGGTGGAGATGGCAGCCACGTTGAATTGACCAAGGTGCATGATGCCGGGCAGGTTGATGGAATAGATGGTTTGACCAGCCATCGTTGCATTGGCGGCCTGGGTGGTGATTTGCGCCGCATAACTGCCTGAGTGTGCGGTGGCATTGCGGGTGGCTGCCTGGTAATTGATGATGACGTCCAATGTGTATCCCAGGTAATCTACGGGTACAGAGGCGTTGAACGTGGCGTTCCAGCCTACGGGAGTGTGGGTGTCGGTCCACTCTTCTAAACCGCCATTGGGTACTGCGACCTGTGCGAAAGCAAAGGTCATGGCCAAAACTGCGAATAAGGTTGTAAAGACTTTTTTCATAATAAAATTATTTAGGATTGATAATTGGTGATTCGATATTCAGTTCAGTGTCGTCAGCATCGGCGTTCATCAGTACTTGTTTGCCCATGTTGATCAGCGTTCCGAAGATGAAAAATGTGGTGAAAAGAGCTGTGGAACCGCGACTTACAAAAGGTAGCGTCTGTCCTGTAGCGGGTATTAAGTTGATGTTGGTGCCAATATGGATGAACACCTGTCCCAACATAAGCAAAGCAATCGCCAATGAGTATAGTTTCACAAAATTGCCCTTCGCTTTCCTTGAGATGTAAAAGGTAATGTTGAAAAAGATAATGAAATAGAGGACTATAAGAAGAATGCCCACCCCCACAGATAACTCTTCACAGATGAGCGAGAATACGAAGTCGTTCTCTCCTTCTGGCATCTTGTCTTTGATGATGCCCTTGCCGGGTTGCGGCAAATGCGCCGAACGGGCCACTGCGGTACGTGCCAAAGTCATCTGGCGGCCGTAGCCCTCCACATCGCTCTCACCCGTCAGCCAGTATTTGATACGGTTGTAGCCGGTGCCACCACGGGTCTTGGTCTCCTCGCTCTGCACCTGCTCACTCTTGCCTTTGTCTTTCAGCGCACTTCCCCCAATATAGAGGCCGCCGGCTAACATGATGGCCAGCATGAATATTCCCAAATATTTCAACTTGATGCCTGAAACATACAATACCAGCAATCCCGTTCCAAACAGCAGCATTGCGGTGGAGATATTTCTCATGGCAATCAAGCCTGTGAAAATGGCGAAAACAGTGAGCCTTACCGCTGACTTTTTCGCATCTAAGGTGATGCCGTTCGACATTTCGTAGGCCGACTTGGTGCAGAGATAGAACAGGTAAAGGATGGTCACCAGATAGAAGGTCTGGAACGACATGAAACCGAGCGACAGACTTCGTCCACCACCACCCTTGCCAAAGATGACCGTCAGCAATAGCAGCAGCAATGCCAGTACGAAAAATATCTGGTAGAAACGATTGATTTTCTGATAGTTGATTTTCGATATGACAATCATCAGCACGAACCCGCCGATGCCTTGCAGGATGGGCTGCCACAACTCACCGGTAAGACTGTACGAGGCGACGACGGAGACCGCCACCAGTACCGCCACACAGACATAGATGATGTGGTAGAATTTCAGGGATGGTAGGGGTTTCAGGGCCATATTACAGTTGTGCTACTGACATTTTGAATTCATTGCCGCGTTTTGCCACCGTGTTAGCACCCTCCTCGCGGGGCGTGCCAGGGGAGTACAGTACCACGTCATCCTGCGAACTGGCATAGAAGGCCATCCGTACGGCCGTCTCCATGTCTTCGCTGTTGTCGCTGCGGATGTTGAGCACATCAATGAAGTTGCGCGTCTTTTCATCCTCTTCCCCGTAAAATACAATCGCCTTCACTTTGCGGATGATCATCTGCAAGAGTTTGTCGTCAATGTGGTCCCAGCCCGTGAAAGAGGTGATCCAAGTCACTGGCTTCGACACGTTCGACAAGGCCATATAGATGCCGTTTTCGCTTTCGCAAGCGGCGTCGTTGATGAAATTCACGCCACGGAAAGTCTTCACATTCTCCATCCGATGCTCAATACCGTCGAAAAAGCCTTTTTGTGCAGACATCTGGCTTTCGCGCAACTCCAACAACTGCTGGAAATCCCGTACGCTGCTTCCGGAAATGCCAGTTCCGTAAATGTATTCTCCCTTGATGCTGTTTCTACTCTTCTTCATAACTATCTGATTTTTAAGGTTACCAATGTTAATACGACTAATAAAATGCTAACTACAATAAAGCGTTGAACGATTTTTGATTCATGCATGCCTTTTTTCTGGTAATGATGATGTAAAGGCGACATGAGCAGGATTCTGCGTCCCTCTCCATATTTCTTTTTGGTGTATTTGAAATAACTTACCTGCATGATGACCGACAGGCTCTGGATGAGGAACACGCCGCAGAGCAGCGGGATGAGCAGTTCCTTGCGGATGATGACACACGACACCGCGATGATGCCGCCCAACGTCAAACTGCCGGTATCGCCCATGAAGACCTGCGCCGGAAAACAGTTCCACCAGTAGAAACCGATACAGGCTCCCACCAACGCGGAGATGAAAATCACCAGCTCCCCAATATTGGGTATGTACATGATGTTCAGGTAATTGGCAAAGATGGCATTGCCCGATACGTAAGCCAGTATGGCCAATCCCACCGCTACCGTTGCCGACGTGCCGGTGGCCAAGCCGTCCAAACCGTCTGTCAGGTTGGCTCCGTTCGACACCGCCGCGATGATGAAGATGATGATGGGAATGTAGAAAAGGAACGACCAGCGACCGTCTTCATCACCCAGCCAGCGCGTGAACCACGCATAGTCGAACTCGTTGTTCTTCACAAAGGGGATGGTGGTTTTGGTGGAATGCACCGAGGGGCCTAATTCTCGGGCATCGGCCTTTTTCACCGCGATGGTCGCCACCCCGCTCTCATCGGGATGCGTTACTGTGAACAGCTCGTCGGTGGTCACACTCTGCTTCGGCAAGGTGGCCTTCTCCTCAATCACTACTCCAGGGTGGAAATACATCACCACACCCACTACGAGACCGAGAATGATCTGTCCTAACAATTTAGCCTTGGGATGGAGCCCTTCTTTGTTCTTTTTGAATACTTTGATGTAGTCATCCATGAATCCCAAGAAGCCCAGCCATATCGTGGTGAAGATCATCAGCAGCACATATACGTTGTTCAACCGGTTGAAACACAGCACCGGAATCAGGATGGCCGCAATGATGATCAACCCGCCCATGGTGGGGGTTCCCTTCTTCTCCATCTGTCCGGCCAGCCCAAGGTCGCGGATGGATTCGCCAATCTGTTTTTGACGTAACTTCTTGATCATCCATTTTCCCACAATCATCGACACGATGAGGGAGAGGATGAAGGCACACGCCGCACGGAAGGAGATGTACTCGAACAGCTGTGCGCCGGGGAAGTCGTATTGGTTAAGCCAGTGGAATAGGTGATATAACATGTTCTTTTATTTTAATGCTGATAAGGAATATTCCAGTTGAGGCACACCTCTTCGCTGTCGTCGAAGTGATGCTTGGTGCCTTGAATGTCTTGGTATTTTTCGTGACCTTTGCCTGCGATGAGGATGACCCCATGGTCACGCAACATCATGCAGGCGGTCTTGATGGCCTCGTGACGGTTCTCGATGGAGAGCACGTTGCGGCGGCACTCTTCCGGCACACCGGCTTCCATCTGTTTCAAAATCTCATACGGGTCTTCCAATCTCGGATTGTCGGAGGTGAGAATCACGCGGCTGCTCTCACGACAGGCAATTTCCGCCATCACCGGGCGTTTCAGCGCGTCGCGGTTGCCACCGCACCCCACTACCGTCAGCACCTCTTCGCCTTTGCAGGTGATGTCGTGAATCGTGCTCAGCACGTTCTTCAGCGCATCCGGGGTGTGCGCATAGTCGATGATGGCCACGCCGCCCTCGCCGTTGCGGATGACGTGGAAGCGTCCCTCCGCCGGTGTCAGACTGCTCATCTTCATCAGCACGGTGTCGGTAGGTTGTCCCAACAGCACCGCCGCTCCATAGATGGCCATCAGGTTGTAGGCGTTGAATCTTCCCGACAGGCAGAAAAAGGCCTCCTGTCCGTTGATCTGCATCTGCAAACCCTCGAAACTGTTCTCGATGATTTTTCCCTTGATGTCGGCGGCTCCCTGCAAACCATAGCGGACAACCTTTGCCGCCGTGTTCTGCACCATCACCATTCCGTTGCGGTCATCCACGTTCGTCAGGGCGAAAGCGGTGGAAGGAAGCGAGTCGAAAAAGGCCTTCTTCGCCTGGATATAGTTGGCGAAGGTTTTGTGGAAGTCGAGATGGTCGTGGGTGATGTTGCTGAAGATGCCGCCTGCGAACTCCAGCCCCTCGATGCGGCGCTGGCAGATGGCGTGCGAACTCACCTCCATGAAGCAGTACTCGCACCCTTCGGCCACCATCTCGCTCAACAGTTCGTTCAGCGTCACCACGTCGGGGGTGGTGTGTGTGGCGGGTATCTCGCGCTCCTTGATTTTGTTGACGATGGTGGAGATGAGACCGGTGTTGTAGCCCAACTCGGTGAACAGTCGGTGCAGCAAGGTCACTGTGGTGGTTTTGCCGTTGGTGCCGGTGATGCCCACCAATTTCAGCTTGCGGCTGGGATGGTCGTACAGCTCGGCGGCCATGCGCCCTAAGGCGATGTCGGCCTTCTCCACGCGGATGTAGGTCACGTCAGGGTCGCATGTAGCGGGCAGCTCTTCGCAGACTACCACGCTTGCGCCGGCGGCCACCGCCTGCGGGATGTACAGATGTCCGTCAGTCTGCGTGCCGCGCTGCGCCACATAGACCACTCCGCCGCCTTTCTCCGACACTTTGCGCGAGTCGAAGACGATGGCCGACACTTCCCGCTCGGTGCTTCCGATCACCTCGCAGGGCTTGATGTTAATCAGGATTTGTGATATGGTTTTCACGTATCATTAAAGGTTTTTTCAAGAAATGGTTAATGGCGGGGAGGAAAGATCAAAAAGGTGAACAACAAAAAGGAGAGTCCCCGTTAGCCTGGTGAGAGGGTGAGTAAGATAATTTTATCGGTATGGTTCACGGACTGGCTTTTCACCACCCCGCGTCCTTCAATCCGTATGGAATATCCGCTTTTGCGCAGCTCGGTCACCGCATCAGAGGCATTCAGTCCTACTACATTCGGTATCTTGTCGGTGCTCTGCTTCACTTCGACAGATTTTACGCGTTTCGGATCCTCGCTGTCGCTGGCGCAGTATCGACTGCCTTTGCAGCTGTTGAGCTTGAGTCCGTATTTGGCATTCAGTTGGTTGGCAGCTTGTGTGCGAACGGGGTGCGGGAAACATGTCGCGAGGACAGCACTGTCGAGTTCATGTGGCGGGTTGAGAATACGTTTCGCGATATTGGCAAACACCGTGATGGCATTGGCACTGCTGGCAGGGTAGGGGGCGTCAAACAGATATACGATGCAGGTGTATTTCGGCTTGTCGGAGGGGAAATAGCCGCAGAAAGAAACCGCGTT
>JAEEGF011287579.1_pt1 | contig 40394 bp, 29 predicted proteins | sample 9134171 | NCBI WGS metagenome assembly JAEEGF01 (sample SAMN16246542, study PRJNA631951) | gut metagenome | biome: gut microbiome; feature: rumen; material: AP-attached | host: Bos | place: Iran: Karaj | collected 2018-10 | reverse complement strand
GGCTCCTCATAACCTCGAGCCTGTCGGCCAGTTTAAGCACGGTAACACGGGGATCGGCCGAGTACTGGACTATCAACTTCTTGTAGTTTTCAGCCTCGAGCCTGGTGTCCTTTGGCTTGATGGTAGAAATCTTGTTCAACCCTTCCACCATCAGTCTGACGTCCTCCGGAAAACCAGATAGAACATCGGTTGCTGAGCCTGTCGAAGCGTGCCCCATACGCATCGCCTCGTGAAGGAACACTGCGGCTGCGCACTCAGCCGGAAGACCGATCTCGTCGGTGGCAATCAGAGCCGCCTTCATCGGATGGTCCAGGAATGGCCGTCCGTTCTCCCTCTTTATTCCTTCAAGGGCAGCCTCGGCTATCTTGTAAGCCTTTCCGATCAAAGCCTGTCCGGCCTCATCGAACTGGGGAAATTTCTGCCGGATAACGTCCATAGTATCGTTTAAGAATAGTTTATAACCTACCTTCCGGAGCGTCTCGCATCGAGTGCCCGCTGGAACTCACGGGCATTCCGATTGTGCTCCGATAAGGTCACTGCAAACTTGTGTGTGCCGTCCATTGCAGGACTGGCGCAGAAGAAGAGATAGCCATGTCGGTCAGGATTAAGGACAGCCTCCAGACTGGCCTTGTCAGGCACACAGATGGGTCCAGGAGGAAGGCCTTCATGGCGATAAGTATTGTAGGGAGAATCCACTTCAAGATGCTTGAACAGGATCCTGTTAAGGGTGTAATCGTAGCAGAATGCCACGGTGGGGTCAGCTTGAAGTCGTATTCCCTGGCGGAGTCTGTTGAGATAGACCCCTGCGATGGAAGGATATTCAGGCTCATGGTTTGACTCGGCCTTGACGATTGATGCGACCACCGAAACTTCCTTCTGGGAAAGTCCCTGGACAGAGGCTTTCTTGAGGTTTTCAGGTGTCCAGAAAGCATCGTAGGCAGCCTTCTGCTTATCCAGGATCACCTTCATGGAATCAGTCCAATAAACCTCATAGGTATTAGGCATGATGAGGGAAAAAACATCTGATGGAGTGAAACCGTATGACGCCAGTAACTCCTTGTCATTGAGTGCAGAAGCCACGGTAGCAGAGTCCATCATCATCTGGTTGGAAATCTTCCTGGCAATAGCCCCTTTAAGCCTCATGGTTCCGGACAGGACGAGTTTTATGGGAGTCTGCCATCCAGCCTTGAGCATCCTCGGGACATAGATGCTGGGCTTGCCCTTCTCGATCACATAGTGGCCAGGCTTGATCTGTTCCGAGGAGAGTCCGCTCATCACTCTCTCAAGGCTCCGGCGCCTCATGATCACGCTGTCAGGTATGGCCTTCAGAATATATGAAGCTTCCATCCCGGGATACACGAACAATTCATAATTGTCCGAGAAGTTGGACTTACGGTTGTCGCCATACCATCTTCCGCCTACTATTCCTGCCGCCACTATCGCTATCAAGGCCAGCGCCAGGACTATCAATTTCCACGTCTTCATATTCATATCCTTTTGCCGGTTCATTTCTTCTTTTTGCCGCGGAGCACTATCGTGTCACCCTCTCGAAGCTCGTAGTCAGGGGTTAATCCGTTCATTTTGCAGACGCTGGACATCTTCACTCCGAAACGCTGGCAAATGTCCCAGAGGGATTGGCCATCCTCATCGACAATGAACTTGTCAAGCCCCTTCTGGCTCTGGCTCTTCTTCGCCTGGAGATAGACCACAGTACCTGGAGCAAACTCTCTGGTGGCCGTCAAGTCATTGTATTTCAAGAGTTCCTTAAGGAACAGTCCATACCTCTGTGCTATCGATGAATATGTCTCACCTTCCACCGAAGTCACGAACGGCACCCCGTTCTTTGAATATGCTTCCCTGCTCAGGGAGAACTTGAATTCTTCGAGCTGGTTCTTGTCAATCCTCTTTGGTTCCTCAATCGAGAGAGGAGAGTCAGGAATCTTTCCGGTCAGTTCATCATCCTCCTCGACAGCATGCTTCCTTGCCTTCCTCGCGGCCTTCTCAGCCTTCTTTTCTGCTTTCTTCTCAGCCTTTATCTCGGCTTTAGATTCGGCTTTAGCTGATACCTTTGACGGCCCTTCGACAGGGCTCAGGGACCGGTCTTTACCGCTCAGGGACCGGTCTTTACCGCTCTGGGATCGGTCTTTACCACTATTCGAAACACGGTCTTTCCCAGTTGCAGATCCAGCACCATCTTGCCCCTGCCTAACATCCGGAGCACCTGCTGAGCCCTGGGCATCCAGAAGCCTTTCAGCCTCTGTCAGGGACATTGAGTCATACTTGGCGAGCTGATAGTCCTCGATGTATTTGATCAGCTTGTCAGGGTAGCCGGGGTCGGTTGCATAGCCCGCCTTCTTAAGGCCGTAAGCCCATGATTTATAGTCAGTTGTCTCAAACTCAAAAAGGAACTTGTACCTATCCCTGTAACGAAGGAAATCAGAGTGGTCACGGAAGGACTCATGGGCATCTTCATACACCCTGAAGCACTCCCCTTTCTCGTCATCGTCATGAAACTGCTTCTTCCCCGTCCAATCCTTATGGCATTTTATTCCGAAATGATTATTGCCATTAGCCGCCAAGGGTGAAAGGCCATATCGCGACTCGAGGATACCCTGCGCCAGGGTGATGCTGGCCGGCACTCCGCTGCGGTACATCTCCCTCACCGCCGTCGGAGCCCACTGCTCGACATACTTCTGGATAGGCTGGTAAACCGGATCAGCGACAGCTAACAGGATCACTGCCAGCATCAGGAATATGGTAGAAAAAAACCTTTTCATATACAATTCCAACTCGTTCTTGTAAAGATAGCGTTTTTTTACAGAATTCTTTTTTATGGCCGTGATTTATAACTATATGATAATGAAGGAAATAAATAATACCCATCCCCTCAAAAAAGGGGGATGGGTACAAACTAATTACTTGATAATAAGTTGGTTACAAATCACGCCCTCCTTCAGGGGACCGATTATTCCATTTTGTTCAGCGGTACGTCGAACACATCCAGGTCCGAGGCGGCGAAAGTTGAAGGGAAAATGGTCCGACACTCAGCTTCGTACAGGGAAATGTCCTTCCCACGGGAGGAATAATGTCCTATTACCAACTTGCCGACCCCAGCCTCCAAGGCGCAGCGGGCAGCCTGGAGAGTCGTGGAATGATGACGGGCGGCTGCCATCTCGGAAAGCTCGTCCAGATAGGTAGCTTCATGATAGAGAATATCCACTCCATGAACCCAGGAAGCCTCTTCTGCAAAAGGCGCAGTGTCAGAGCAATAGGCATAGGAGCGTGGCTCGTAAGGCAGATAACCGAGTTCTTCAAAAGGCAGGACAACCTCTGTTCCATCAGCCATGTGACGCACAACATCCTCACCCCTCTTGACTGCCCCGATCTCGGCTAGAGTCAACGAGTATTCGGAAATCTTCCACTTCCTGACGTTGAACTGAGGAGCCTTCTCCCGGAACAGGAATCCGAAGGTCTCAATCCCGTGGTTCAACGGAAATGCAAGCACCTCGACTGACCTTGTGGAATAGATAACTGAAGGCTCTTTCATTGATAAAGGAATATGCCTTATCTCAAAGGCTATTCCTTCTCCATAATAGGACAGGAAGAACTTCAGCAGAGGTCCGAAACTCGGAGGGGCATAGATGTTAAGCGGCTGGGTACGAGAGAGCATCCCCATAGTGGAAAGCAGTCCGGGCAAACCGAAAACATGATCTCCGTGGATGTGCGACACAAACACGGAATCAATTTTCAGCGGCGACACATGGCATTCCTGGAGGCGTGTCTGTACACCTTCTCCGCAATCTATCAAGAAAGAGCGCCCGTGTACGGAAAGTACCTGGGCGCTCTGTTGTCTTCCGATGACGGGTTTGGCCGAAGCCGTGCCCAGCACCGTCAAAGTGAAATCCATGAATTACTCGCCTTTCTCAAGTTTCTCCTTAAGGGCTGCGAGAGCATCGATGTCACCGAGGGTGGTCTTCTCCAGGTTGGAGTTGATCTTCTTGACGGCCCTCTTGGTGTTGTCAGCCTCGGCGGCAACTTTCTCCTGCTTGGCCTCGCTGTAAGTCCTCACATGGGAAAGAAGGATCCTGCGGGTGCTCCTGCGGAGTTCGACAACCTTGAACGGAAGGGTCTCGCCGGCAACTGCGGGCTTGCCGTCTTCCTTGATGAGGTCGCGGGTGAAAGCGAAGCCTTCATCGTCACCTTCAAGTTTGATGTTGGCACCCTTGTCGGTGAGGGAGGTGATTGTACCTTCCACGGTGGAACCGACAGCGTACTTCTGCTCGATGGCATCCCAAGGGTTGGGAGTGAGCTGCTTGTGACCAAGGCTGAGCTTGTGGTTGGCCTCGTCGAAATCGAGGATGACCACGTCGATCTCATCGCCGGGAGCGACCAGCTCTGAAGGATGCTTGATCTTGTTCCAGCTGAGGTCGCTGATGTGGATGAGTCCTTCGACACCGTCCTCAGGCTCTGCGAACACACCGAAGTTGGTGATGTTGCGGACGACTGCCTTGTGGGTGGAGCCGACAGGATACTTGTCACGGATGCTCTCCCAAGGGTTGGGGGTGAGCTGCTTCAGACCGAGAGACATCTTCCTGTTCTCACGGTCGATGGAAAGGACCTGAGCCTCAACCTCGTCTCCGACCTTGAGGAACTCCTGGGCGCTATGCAGCCTGGGAGACCAGGACATTTCGGAAACATGGATAAGACCCTCGACACCGGGCTCGATCTCCACGAATGCGCCATAGTCGGCGATGAGGACGACCTTTCCCTTGACAGTGTCTCCGACCTTGATGTTCTGGTCGAGGTTGTCCCACGGGTGAGGAGTAAGCTGCTTGTAACCGAGGGCGATCCTCTTCTGGTTGGGATCGAACTCCTTGACGACGACCTTGATCTTTTCGTCGAGGGAGACGACCTCCTCCGGATTGTCGATCCTGCCCCAGCTGAGGTCAGTGATGTGGATGAGACCGTCAACACCGCCGAGGTCGACGAATACGCCGTAGTTGGTGATGTTCTTGACGGTTCCTTCAAGGATCTGTCCCTTCTCGAGCTTGCTGATGAGCTCGGCCCTGCGGGCCTCCTGCTCAGCCTCGAGGAGAGCCTTGTGCGAAACGACAACGTTGCGGAACTCCTGGTTGATCTTGACGATCTTGAAGTCCATGGTCTGGTTGACGTAGGCGTCGTAGTCACGGATGGGCTTGATGTCGATCTGTGAACCGGGGAGGAATGCCTCGATTCCGAATACGTCGACGATCATACCGCCCTTGGTGCGGGTCTTGATGAAGCCCTTGACGATCTCGTCGTTGTTGCAGGCCTCGTTTACGCGGTCCCAGGACTTGAGGGCACGTGCCTTCTTGTGGGAAAGGATAAGCTGACCCTTCCTGTCCTCAGCGGACTCGACATAGACCTCCACCTTGTCACCGACCTTGAGGTCGGGGTTGTAGCGGAACTCGGGAGCCTGGATGACACCCTCGCTCTTGTAGCCTATGTTTACGATAACCTCTCTCTTGGAGATGGCTGTGACTGTGCCTTCGACCACTTCATTCTCGACGATCTTCGAGAGTGTCTGGTCGTAAGCCTCTTCGATCTCCTTCCTGTCGTTCTGTCCGTAGATCTCGGAGCTGCCTTCGAAAGCTTCCCAATCGAAATCTGCGGGAGCGACTGAGGCGTTCGCGAAAGTTTTCTTTGTTTCTTCTGCCATAATGGTAATGATAAGATAACTAGTTGTTTAACAATATTTTTTCGCCCTACAGGGAATCACAAAAAAGCGAGCCCTGTCAAAAGGCTCGCAAAATTAGAGAAAAATATCTGAAAATCAAAACATTTTCTTCTTCCGGAAGATGTAAAGGACCACCGCCACGAGAAGGCCCATGAAAAGCAGCAATGCGAACCATGCCCAACCCTTTTCCATGAACGGAAGGGGCACGTTCATGCCATAGAAGCTGGCAACCAGTGTCGGAGGCATGAGAAGCACCGACACCAGGGTGAATATCTTCATTATGTTGTTCTGGTCCAGGTTGATAAGGCCCAGGACGGTTTCCTGCAGGTACTCCAGCCTCTCGAAACTGAAATTGGCGTGATTGATCAGGGAGGTGATGTCCTGGAGGATGACGTTGAAACGGGACTGCAGTTCAGGAGGATACTTGTCGCTCTTGATCATGTTCGAGATCAGGCGCTGCTTGTCGATGATGTTCTCGCGGACTATCATCGTATTCTCCTGCAACTGATTGATATCCAGGAGGAAATCTTCATTGATATCCTCCTGCTGGTTGATTCTCTTGCTGTACTGGGCGATTTCTTTGCTCATCAGCTCGATCATGTCGGCATCCAGGTCGACTCGCTGGTCCATTATGCTTACGAACACGCTGTAGCCGTTCAGGAACAGATGGGGCTTTGCGATTATCCTCCTCTGCAGTTCAGTGAATGAACGGAGCGGTACGTCACGCAAGGTAGTGAGGCAATTGTCGACAAAAGTGAATGAAACCGCCTCCATCGAATAATCCTCGGGGCCAGGCATAAGGAAGTTGGTATTCGCGAATATGGCGTTCTCAGTCTCCGAATACCTTGAAGAGCTCTCGATCTCCTCCGCCTGTGCACGGCTCTGGATCTCTTCTCCAAGGAAATCGTCTACGGTGTGCTTCTCCTCACCCGACGGGGAGAGGAGATCGATCCATAGTACATCGTCCCTGTTCAGCTTGGAAAGCTCCGTTTCGGACTGTGAGACCACCAGTCTGCCATTCCGTCTGTAGAAGATCGCGATCATATCCTTCCAGATTCTTCTAGGTTTGCCTTTTACGCCCCTGACATTACGGAGAAGTCAGTTTGCAAAAGTAATAAAAAATCCCTAAAAGCCAAATATGAAGATATTCAGATGATTCCGAACAGGACCCCCAGCCCTATGCAGATGAGCACGAGACCCCCGACTATCTCGGCGGGTCGTCCGAAACGACGGCCTGCACGGTAGCCCCCGTACATTCCGGCGAAAACGGAAAGCATGGTCACAACGAATACAGCCACATGGTCTGCAATCATTGTATTGACCATCAGGGCATGGTCGGATGCCAGGGCATCCTCACCGATCCGGGTCAGCGACATGCTGATTCCTACAGCCAATGCGTCGATGCTTGTCGCGACAGCTCCGAGGATCAAATTCCTGAGGCCGTTCAGGTCACGGACTTCTTCATCACCCTTGATTCCCTCCAGGATCATGGATCCTCCGACATATAGCAGCAACAAGAAGCCGATCCACCTAGCAGCCTTGCTGACGAATCCTACGAAAAGGTCTCCGAAGAGCCACCCGACGAGCATCAGCAAGGTCTGGACAGTGGCGAAAACGATCGCGATCACGAGAACTCTCCGCACTGTTACGGACTTGAGGGTAATACTCGAGCAAGTGGTAACCGCAAAGCAGTCCGCACAGAGTGAAACGGCCAGGAGTATAGCCTGAAGGATGATCATGGCCTGAACGGTTGACGGCCGATGATGGAACGGCCGAGTGTCAGTTCGTCGGCATATTCAAGGTCATCGCCGAAACCCAGCCCCCTTGCCAGGGATGACACCTTGATTCCGAAACCGGAAATCTGACGGAAGATGTAGAATGAGGTTGTCTCCCCTTCCACGTCTCCGCTGAGGGCGAGGATCACTTCCACCTCGGACGGAATGGCGGCTGCGGAAGACACCATCTCCTTGATACGCTCCACGAGAGCCGAGATCGTCAGGTCGGAAGGCCCCACCCCGGCGATCGGGGATATGATCCCGCCCAGCACATGGTAAACGCCATGGTACTGGCCGGTGTTCTCTATGCTCATCACGTCGCGGACATTCTCCACTACACAGATCGTATTGTGGTCCCGCCGGTTGTCCGAACAGATCGAGCAGAGTTCATCGTCGGAAATCATCCGGCAGACCTTGCAGTACCTGGCTTCATCACGGAGCTTGACGACAGACTCGGCGAAATGGTGGACGTTTTCGGCAGGCTGACGGAGCAGATGGAGCGCAAGGCGCAAGGCGCTGCGCTTGCCCACTCCCGGCAATGAACCTATCGCCTTGACCGCATCTTCGAGGAGCTTCGAAGGATATCTTTCGGGAACCGTCATGCCTTGAATGTCTTCGACTGCAAGGAAGCTACCGCCGCCCTGACTGAACCATATTCCAGAAGAAGGGAGCGCGCATAATCATAGTCATCGATCCCTGTCTCGTCCATTATCATCCGCGTCCCTCGGTCAACCAGTTTGTGGTTGGTCAGCTGCATGTCAACCATCTTGTTGCCCTTCACATGACCCAGGCGGATCATGGAAGCGGTGGAAATCATGTTCAGGACAAGCTTCTGGGCTGTCCCGGCCTTCATCCTGGTGCTTCCGGTGACGAATTCGGGACCGACGACCACCACTATCGGAATCTCTGCGGCGGCCGCTACTGGCGAACCCTCGTTGCAGGTGATGCATCCGGTCAGGAGGCCGTGTTTCCTTGCCGTCTCCAGGGCTCCGATCACATAGGGAGTCGTGCCTGATGCCGCGATGCCCACCAGAACATCGTGCTCATTGGGCGAAAAAGGCTGCATATCCTTCCAGCCATCCGTCAGGGAATCCTCCGCATTCTCGACACCGACCCGAAGGGCCTTGTCTCCACCTGCCATGAGTCCGATGAATACGTCATATACTCCGTAAGTCGGAGGAATTTCGGATGCATCCACTATTCCCAGCCGTCCGCTGGTTCCGGCGCCGAGATAGAACACCCTTCCTCCGGCGGAGACCCTCTCCACGATCCCGTCCACCAACTCCTCGATCATGGGTATGGCCCTGGTGACTGCCGCAGGGACGGTCTTGTCTTCATTGTTTATAGCCTCAAGCAACTCTCCGGTCGACATCAGGTCGAGATGGTCGTACAATGAGGCTTTCTCTGTGGTCCTGTCCATTCCATTCATAATCTTCCCATATGATAGTCCACCAGTCTCTCCATAGGGGCGGGAATGATGGCCGAAAACTTTACTCCGTACTCCGCGGCGACCTTTTCAAGGATGGCCCTGTTGGCATAACCGAAGCCGCCGACCACTCCGACCGGATACCTAAGGATATCGTACTGCCTGAGGTAGATTTCGATGAAATCCCGGAAGTTCCTGTCCACGAGATTCTTGACATATTCACTGGAATCGTACTTCCCGAGTATCCACGGAGCGAAGGAGCCCAGATATTTGGAAGGAGCCCCGCCGCGATAGACATTCTTTACAACCGTAGGATAATCGACCTCGAACTCGCGCGCGAATTCTCCGGCGACCGGCTCAGGGACGAGGCCCTTGATGAAATCCGATACGAAGAGTTTCCCGAGCCGTGCGCCTCCTCCCTCGTCACCTAGGATGAATCCTCCCGAAGGGACATTCTTGACTATCCTCTCCCCATCGAAAAAGCAGGAATTGGATCCGGTGCCAAGGATGGCGACGATCCCGGGATTATGGCCGCAGACAGCTCTTGCCGCAGACAGCATGTCCGAGGAATATTCTTTTCTGGTCTTTGGAAAAAAACGGCTCAGCACCTTGTCCAGTTCCACGGCCAGGTCCGGAACTGCCGCCCCTTCCTTCCCGACCAGTCCGGCGGCATAGAAGAACAATTCTTCCACGCAGTCGTCGCTTATTCCCAGGCCCTTGAACTCGCCGACAGCCTGCATCACGACGGACTCAATCATATCCGGACTCATGGACGCAAGGTTGATCCCGGGAGTTTTGATTCCTTCCGGTTCCTTGTCCGGGAACACCGCTACCCAGTCGGTCTTGGTGGCTCCGCTTTCAACTATCAGTTTCATTGCAACTAAAAAAACATAAACCTATCGACGCCTTTCAATCAGGCAACACAGGCCGATAATAACCAATATTGCGTTGATGAGCAGAATCTCATAACTGAACTTGTAGCCGCCGAACCATCTGTCCGAATTCAACTGCATGACGAGGCACAACAGAGGGGCCACTACTGCGACCACAGGGACGAACCTGTCCCTGACCTTCCTCTTGCATGCAAGGCCGAAGGCGAACATTCCAAGGATAGGTCCATAGGTATAACTCGCCAGGGTATAGACCGCATTGATGGCGCTTGTGTTGGAAAGCTTGTTGAACACTATTATCACCACGGCCATCAGGACAGCCATCCCGACATGGACCATCTTGCGGGTCTTGGTGAGGCCGGCTTCGTCCTTTTTCATGGCGCCGAGTATATCGACCGTGAACGAAGTGGTAAGGGAAGTCAATGCGGATCCCCCTGCTCCATACGCGCTGGCGACCAGACCTATTATGAACAGGATGCCGACTATGCCCGGCAATATGCCGGAAGTGGCGACGGCTGCGAATATCTTGTCACCGGTTTCGCTGATGCCGTTAGCCGCTGCGAACTGATAGAGCAGCACTCCGAGGCAGAGGAACAGGAACACGACGAAAACCTGCAGGATTCCGCTTGTAATCATGTTCTTGCGGCTGTCCCTCGGATCCTTGCAGCTCAGAGGTCTCTGCATCATGTCCTGGTCCAGCCCGGTCATCGCAACGGCGGTGAACAGGCCGCCCAGGAACTGTTTCCAGAAGAACTGGGATTCCTTGACGTTGTCGAAGAACAGGATCCTGGACATGCTGCTTCCCTTGATCGAATTGACCAGACCGCTGAAATCCAATCCCATGTTCCTTGCTATGAACACTATTCCCAGTACAACCGCCAGGATCATGCAGACAGTCCTGAATGAATCCGTCCAAATCACCGTCTTCACGCCTCCCGTGAAAGTATAGGCGAACACTATCAGGACTGATATGAGTACATTCTGGGAGAAAGGAAGTCCGAGGGGATCGAAGACAAGCATCTGGAGCACCAGGCATACCAGGAAGAAACGGACGGACGCTCCTAGGATCTTGGAAATGAAGAAGAACCAGGCTCCTGTCTTATAGGATGCCGCCCCGAAACGGTTCTCAAGATACTGATAGATCGAGACGACATTCAGTTTGTAAAAAAGCGGTATCAGCACGTAGGAGATTACCAGATAGCCGACCACGAAGCCCAGGCACATCTGAAGGTAACCGAAACCGCTCGAGGCGACCATGCCCGGAACGGACACGAACGTAACTCCGGACATCGGCGCACCTATCATCGCCAGGGCGGCTATATACCACTTCGACTTCCTGGAACCGCTGAAAAAGGCCGAATTGTCACTCTTCGAACCCGCAATCCACGCGATGCTGAACATGAACAGCAGATATGCGCAGACGGTGATTATTATTACCAGTGTACTCATCCTTCAATCTACGATAATGCAAAAATAATCATTTTGACAGTTCTATTACATAACTGCTCCCTGCAGGCACGGAACATTTGACCTCTCCATGGTCGGAATAATGTCCTAGTGATTCCTTCCCGCCGGATGAAATCAGGTTGACAGAACCGGATGCCGGAATCCCGTACTTGCCCGCATCAACGGTGAAACTGATTTCAGCGTCTTCGTCAGAGATATTGGTCACTGCTATTCCAAGATTCCCTTCGCGGGACAGCCAGGCTCCGGCCAGAAGGGTCCTGATGGTCTTCTCGTACCTCGTGACCATGTCACCGGTCCTGCCGGCATAGATGCTCACCTTTGAAATAGGTATCGTAACCTCCTTTGAATCAAACTCAGGAAGTCCCATGAAACGGCCGTAGAGAAGATAGTCCAGGGCATTGTACCGTGTCTTGACCAGATCTTCCAGGAAATCCATCTCCGATTTCCTCTTATCGTACAGGAAGGAGTGATAGTTAGCAAGCGTAGGCTGCATCCCCCAGATGAACGACCTCGCCTGCTCCAGCCTGAACTGCATGTTGAACTCTTCCGGAAGCAGGGTTTCAGCGTTGGCCGGATAGAATTCCTTCGGCCAGAGTTCGTCGTATGGAGGATAGACAAGGGAGGAATAGCTCCCGTATGTCATTGCATAATCGTGATATACTGCCTGATAGAGTGGAATGGGTTCCACGTTTCCGACTCCCTGGTATCGTTCGTGCGAAGATTCAAGTGTAAGGAAATCATCCAGGAGCGGGATCCAGTCTTCCGCCGACCCTTCCCCCGCAAGCATGGCATCCGATCCGTCGGTAAAAACGTCACGGATCTGCCTCGTAAGATTTCCGAAGCCGTCCCACCAGTAGTTGCCTCCGCCCAGGGTGTGCCCGTGGTCAGGATCATAGCAGACCAGGTTCATGCAGGCCTGATCCATGTAAACTCCGTCGACATGGTACCGGTTCACCACGGTATCGCACAGGGATGAATACTTGTCCCTCCAGAACTGTGTAGCCATGCACATCGGTGTCAGTCCGTTGCCGGAGAACTTCTGGTAGACATGCCTGTGGGTGCTTCCGTCTTCTTTCCTGGCGGCATATTCCCCGGCACCTTCGGTCTTCCAGCTTTCGGTCGAATCTCCCCACTGGTATGAATTCATGTAAACCAGACTGTGTATCCCTTTCTCATGGGCACGGGCCACTGCCTCGACAAATGACTCCCGTCCTTCTTTAGGCGGGACATATTCAGGGAAGCCTTCATCATAGGGACAGCCGTGCCACCAATGCCAGTATACGTTCACAGGCAGTCCGATACGGTCCTTGAAATCTTCCGCTTCTTTCAGGACATTCGAAGAACGACCGCGGTTCCATATCCAGAAAGCAGTCTTTTCAAGCCACTCCGGAGACTGTCCGTTATGGAAACGGCTTTCCCTGCAGAATCTCTGGTCAAGCGCCCATTCCCGGTATATACCGGCGGCATCCTCCCAGTTTCCGTCGAACGATCCCACTACCACATCATATCCGGGAGAGAATTCATCCGTGACCGTCTTGTCGGGAACCAGGCAGGTCGCACTGCATCCGACGTGGCCGGGTGCTATCGAGAAAGATATGGATTTGGCAGTGGAAGTGGTGTCCTGGCTGGAGAAATACAGGCCGTTCTTCTTCAATTCCCTGTCATACAGAAGGAACAGCTGGACCGAACCTCCCGGGAAACTTCGGGAATATACCTTCGGCTTGTCCTCCGAGGAGCCGTCGGCCGGATCATGGACCAGGGTACCGAGCCAGGAAGGCATGACCAGGTCTTCGTTCGCATACGGCTTCACTCCGGTGATTACAGGATAGGTGACGCCGTCGCTCATTATCGCCTTCAAGCCGCTGAAAGATGCCCTCCAGTGAGCCATGGGCCTGTTTTCCTCAAGGGAGACGGTCATCCTGACCACAAGCGGGGCATCTCCTTTGTATTTCCAGCGGATATCGACCCGGCTGCTCCCACGCTTCCTGAATGTTACCTTGTACTCCCCGTCTTGGGAGAATGAATCAGGGTCCGCAGGGTCCACCTTCCATGGAAGGCCTTCCACAGCCGAAGGATCGATGAATTCATAGCCATTATCCTTGTCCAGGAATGACACGAGTCTGCCGGTCTGGCGCTCGAAACCAAGCGAAGCCCTGTCGTTGCCGATCTCTACGATTCCGGAGCCGCCTCCGGAGCAACCGGAGAACGCCAGCAGGGCCAAAACGCACAATATGGATGCTGATCTATTCATATAAAAGGTACTTTTTCCTGAGAACCTTGAATGCCTCAACCTCTTCCTTCCACCCTGCCTTTATACGGCCGGACAGGGCCTCCGGATTTTCTTCCAGCGAGGCATTCTCAATTGCATCGCGTACCCTGCGGGTACCTGTCAGAAGTTCGAAATGGCCGTCAAGGTCATTTATGCCGAAGAATGAATCACCGATGCCCAGATTGCGGTAAGCATCAATGACATACCGGAAGTCGATGCCACGTGCAAGCAGGGTATCGAGGGATATCCCCCTCAGATCCCTGCCATGGCAGGTCTGTCCCATGAACCTTGGTCTGCTTGCTCCGGGAATACTCTCAGGGGTGAAACTGAAAGGCTGGCCGGTCATATCCGGATGGCCGTATACTTCAAATGGGAATCCAGTTCCCCTGCCTTCGGAGACGACAGTCCCTGCGAAAAGGCAGGTCGTACTGTAAAGATACACGCTCCTCATCGTCTTGAGGTTGGGCGATGGAGGCAGGATCAGACTGTAAAGTGTCCCGTGGGTATATCCCAGGCAAGGAATGACTTCAAGCTTGCATTCCAGGCCGTTTGCCAGCCAACCCTCTCCGTTCATCATCAGCGCCAACTCTCCCAGGGTCATGCCATGGACGGTTGGGACAGGGATGGAACCTATACTGGAAAAGTACCGGTCTTCGAGTATGTCACCCTCGACATAGAAGCCGTTCGGATTGGGACGGTCGAGGACAATGACCTCCTTCCCGTTTTCGGCACAGATGCCCATCGCATCCTGAAGCGTGATATAATAGGTATAATAACGCAGGCCGACATCCTGCAGGTCTGTCACCAGGACGTCGAAGGATTCCAGGACCTCGCGTGGTATCACCATCTTCCCTCCCTTGTAAAGCGATATGACCGGAACCCCCGTCCGGGCGTCCCTGTCATCCCCCACAAGCTCACCCGGATCCGCAAGGCCGCGGAAACCGTGCTCCGGAGAGAAAACCGCTACGACATCAATCCCCTTATCCAGAAGGACATCGAGAAGATGGGGCCCGAGGCGTTCACTCCCGAACGGAAGGAAAGGCTCGTCTATGCTTTCCGGAGTAACCTCCCTCCGGCACGGCCTGCCGTCAACGACGTCCCCCACTATTCCGCTCTGGTTGCTCAGGATAGCCACGCGCTTGCCTTTCAGCATCGGCAGATATGCTTCAAGGCGTTCATCCCCGAGGACCACCCGGTCTTCGGCGGTATGGCACCCCGGTGCCAGTATCAGCACCAGTGCCAGGGACAGGAAAGCCGTACTTATCTTTCTCACGGCAGGATCACATCTACGAATACGGGCACATGGTCGGATGCCACCTTGACATCACCGTTCTTGAAACCCGTACACACCGCCGACTTGACAACGGTGTATTTCGGGATATTGTTCAGTATCAGGACATAGTCAATGCACCGGTCAGGTCCGGAAGAAGGGAATGTAGGTTCCTTCACGCTGATGACCGTCCAGTACTTGTCAAGTTCTGCCATCGTCTGGCTGTCAGGACGTGAATTCATGTCTCCCGCCAGGAATACCGGCTTTCCGGAGCTCCAATAGTCCCTCCTGACATATTCATTGATAAGCCTGGCCTGCTCCAGCGAAACCGAGCCTGAAACATTCAGATGGGTAGACATGAATACGAAATCCTCGGTCTCTACAGCAAGCAGGCCCATATGCTTCACCCCGGGAGTCTTGGGGATGTCGTAGCTTCTGGTACCTGTCACCTTGTGAGTCGTCTCGACTCCAACTCCGTAGCCTCCTCCCTGGTAGGGGAACATGGACTGGAAAACGTAGCTCCAGCCTTTCCCGAGGCAGGTGTTCAGGTCTTGAAGCTGATAGTTGGCGTGCCTCGTATTGCAGCTGTCCAGTTCGTTGAGCCCTACAATGTCAGGCTTCGCTTCCTTCAGCATATCGGCAACCATGGGTATGCTGTTGTCGATATACTTCCCGAATACGCCGACATTGTAGGTCATTATGCGGACCGCTCCCTTCGCCTTGGAATAATCCGGGATTCCGGACTTCCCCGCCGGAACGGACTGCCCGCCTCCTAGTGAAGCGCAGCCGATTAACGGGACAGCGACGATAAGGGTATATAATAAATGGAATACTCGTTTCATGTTCTGTACCATTAAAAGAAAGGAGCGGCGTTACCGCTCCTTTCATGGTCATGTATCCAGAAGATTAATTACCGTCATTGGAAGCATTGTTCTCCCAACCGGGATTCTGGGTGATGTTCGGGTTCTTGACCATCGCCATGGCAGGGATAGGATAGAGATACTGCTTCTCGCCGAATACCCTGACGTTGTCCTCCTGCGAATCCCATGAGAGATAGTAACCTCCACCAGGTGCAGGATGGATCTGGACGTTGGAAGAAGTGGGATCAGGAGACACCAGACGTACCTGGCAGTCCTTTCCGCCCGGCATGGCCTGGGCAGCCTTGCGCTTCTCGTCAGTGGTATAGAAGATAACATCGGGTTCTCCGTCGTTATCCATATCCAGAGGCTCGTCGATGACAGGGACATAGATGCCGGTGTAACTCATGGTCAGAAGGTTACCGCAAGCCCAGCGACGCAGGTCGTCGAAACGGAAACCTTCGAGGCAGAGCTCGACAGCCCTTTCACGACGTACTTCCAGGATGGTCGGATCGGTAATCTTGGGGAAATATGTTTTCTGGAACCATTCATCGACCTTGGCGGGTTTGGCCGTAAGACCTCCGGTTATGCCTGCACGGGCACGGAGCGCTCCGATGGTCTGCGCCCAGTCGGAATCGGTGAGAGTACCGAGTTCAGCCTTCGCTTCAGCATAGTTGAGAAGGACCTCACCATAGCGGAAGAGAGACAGTGCGTTGGTATTCAGGGATTTCTCGTCTCCGTAAGTCTCGTCCACGCAAAGCTTGATAGGCTGGTAGCCAAGACGGGCGTAAGCCTTGTACTCAGGAAGGGCTTTCTTTCCTTCACGGGTGTACCCAGGAGTACGGATGATCTGGGCAAGACGGGCGTCGCGGTTCTGGCATTCATTGTAGAATGTCTCAGTCTCCCATCCCTCGCGGTCCGTATAAGGAGTACCGTCAGCCTGCAGGAAAGTGCAGATGAAAGGACGGATGAAGTTGGCGGCGGTTCCGTAGGTAGCCGAAGTCCAGATCCAGTTGGCGTTATGCAGGACTGAAAGTTCATTGCTGCCTATGATGGCCATCATGATCTCATCCGTCTTCGGGTCAGTATTGATGAACAGGTCACGGTATGCGGTCTTGGCGTTGCCGGTGTGAAGTTTGTAACCGGAATTGTCCATCACATACTTGGCTGCCGTGGCAGACCTGTCCAGCCAAGTCTGGGCCGAAGTCGAAAGATTGAGGTTGTGATACTTGCGGAACGTTCCCTCGAACAGGGCGACACGCGAAGCGAAAGCATAGGCAACCCATTTGGTCACGAGGGAACAGGTGTTGTCCTTGGTGCGGGTGATGTTCTGCTCGGCGAACTCAAGATCCTTCCAGACATTCTCCATGACGACTTCACGGGAATCCCTGGGAGCCATGAGGGCGTCGGTTTCCTCGACATCCAAAGCATGGTCGATCCACGGGACGTCTCCGAACCTGCAGACCATACCATAATAGAAGTATGCACGGAAGAAACGGGCAAGACCGAGATAGTTGTTCTTGACGGCAGCATCGACCGTGGATTCCTCGCAGTTCTGGATGAACCAGTTGATGTTACGCAGGGTTGACCATGACCAGCCGCTGCTGTTCTCGGAATTGTAGGCACCCTTACGAAGGAATGCAGTCATACCGAAGGGACTGATGTAATCAACAAGGTTCTGTTCTATGGCGTGCTGATCACTTCCGGACGGAATGGCGTTGTAGAATGACCAGGAATATGTCTCCAGTCCTGATTCCGAACTGAAGATGGCATCCTTACCAAGCTGGGATATGGGCTCTTCATGCAGGTCGCAAGCCGTCAGCATGAGGCCGGCACCGATCAGAAGTAAAAATATCTTTTTCATGTTCATCATAATTTAGAAAGTAAGGGATACTCCGAAGGTAACGGTCCGCAGGAGCGGATAGGAGTTACCGTCGCCATAGTTGCTGGAACTCAGGTCAGCATCCGTACCGCGGCTTGCGGTGTAGACATCCTGATGCCTCTTGGTGATCTTGTACAGAGGAGACCAGCTCCAGAGATTCTCACCGGAGAGATAGACCCTGAGGTCGCTCAAGCCAATCTTGGAAATAAGCGTCTTCGGCAGGTTGTAACCCAGCTGCATGCTCTTGAGACGGATGTAGGCGATATTCTGGACATAACGGCTGTTAGGATAGTTGCTTCGGCCGACCGTTCCGTTGTAGGTACAGTAACGGGGCAGGTAGGCATCAGGATTGTCGGGTGTCCAGTAGTTGCCGAGATGCCACTTCGGGATGTTGTTGTAAGGCCTGTTGTACTGGCCCCAGAACACAGCTTCCTGGCCGGGATACCAGTCCTGCTTGCCGACACCCTGGAAGAAGGCGTTCACGAAGATACCCTTCCAGTCACCGTTGAGCGTGAAGCTGTACATGTAATGAGGAGCGGTATTACCGATGATGAGCTTGTCGCCATGGTCATCCACGGTGTTCTTGCCATAGTCGATCTTTCCGTTTCCGTTGCGGTCGACGTAACGTACGTCACCTACCCTCCACTTACCGTCTGCGGAAGCCTGGACGAGCGTATTGACATAGCCCTGGAGTTCGGCTTCACTCTGGAACAGTCCGTCGGACTCGAAGCCCCAGAGTTCACCGATGGTCATTCCGGCGTAGTAGTCGGAAAGAAGCCCGGTCTGGTTGTTATACTTGTCGATTACTGAAGTATAATCGTGGACCGAAGCCTTGATCCCATAGAAGAACGGACTTCCGCCCAGGTCGAACTGGTCTTTCCAGCCAATGGATATTTCCCATCCGCGGGTGGTCATGTCAGCGTAGTTGCCCTTGGGAGAAGTGGCACCGAAGACATCCGGCAGAGTCACACCGACGGTGTACATGTCGGTGGTCTTGCGGACATAGTAGTCACCGCTGAAAGTGAACCTTCCGTCGAAGAGCTGGAAATCGAGACCGCCGTCGATGGTGGTGGCGGTTTCCCATGTCAGTCCTTCAGGTTTGACGGCAGGGTTGCTTACATACTTGTTCTGTATGCCGTTCAGGACCTTGGATGAAGTACTCGGGGAGAGCAGTTCCAGATAACTGTACGGACTTACGTTACCGTTACCCAGGGAGCCGTAGGATGCGCGGACCTTGACGTTGCTGATATACTTGGGATCGATATTCCAGAAAGGTTCCTCGGAGATTCTCCAACCGGCGGAAACCGAAGGGAAGAATGCCCACTGCTGGTCCTCAGGGAACTTGGAGGATCCGTCATAGCGGCCGTCGAATTCGAGGAGGTAGCGGTTCTTGAAATCGTAATTGACCCTGTAGAACAGACCGGCCACCCTCCACTTGTTGGCGGATCCGCTGGTGGTGATGTCCTCACCGAGGGAGAGGTTGATATTCTCGGCAGATGAAACGATGGTTCCGTTACGGGAAACGGTCAGGGCTTCATAGCTCTGGGTCTCGTAGTTGTAACCTGCCATCAACTTGATGTTATGGGCATCGGCGAATGAATGCGAATAGTCCGCATAGACGTTGGTGGCGGTATAGAGCCTCGTTGCATGCCAGTTGGTTAGGGTGTTGGTAGTTGCACCCAGCGCTGACTGTACATCCGGTCCGAGATAATAGACGATAGGCATCCTCTTCATCAGATAGCTGTCATCTCCATAACGGAAAGTGTAGTCAGCATTGATGTGCAGGCTGTTGTTCAGGAATGAGGCGCGTGCCGCCACGGTGTTCTTGAGCAGACGGTCGTTGTTGTCCTTGTAGTTGAGTTTCTGCTCGAATGCACCCACGTCATAGGCGGCGCAGTAGGTCGAAGTGCCGTCAGGGTTGAATGCCGGCATCGTAGGCCATCCGCAGACCTCGATGTAACGGTTGATCATGATGGAACCGGAGTTCACGTAGGGCTGATGGTAGAAGGCCTGGTTGTACTCGAAGTTGTTGCTTACCTTGAGCCATTTGGTAGCCTGGAGAGAACCCTTCGCGCGGATGTTATATGACTTGTACGTATCCGGATTGTAGTTGTAAAGACCGTCAAACTTGTAGAAACGTCCGGAGAGATAGAAGTCGGCCTTGTCCGTACCACCCTGGATAGTCACGTTGTGGTCCTGGGCGAAGCTCTGGTCCTTGTAGAGGAGGTCATAGTAGTCTTCGTTGCCGTAATAGACATACCTTCCGTCGACCACCTCGTAGTTCTGGGTGTTTCCTGCAGCCTTGCGGGCACGGAATTCATCAAGCCACGCATCTGAATAGGGCTGCTGGGCATTGATCTTTGCAGGAATGGTGAAGGAACGGTTATAGAATGTTTCGCGGAACATCTCCGCCCAAGTGACACCGTCGATCACGTTGTCAGGGGTCACTGTAGGTGCCCTCAAGGAAAGATTGGCGGTATAGTTGACCCTTGTGCGCCCCTTCTCCGGGTTCTTGGTGGTGATCAGCACCACACCGAAGGTACCGCGCGCTCCGTAGATCGAGGCTGATGCAGCATCCTTCAGGACTGAGACGGATTCGATGTCATTGGGGTTAAGCAGTGACGGGTCACCTTCCACACCGTCGATCAGCACAAGTGCGCTTCCTCCCTGGCCGATGGAAGTCGTTCCACGGACGTTGAAGCTGGCTGAACGGTTTGGTTTACCGTCAGAGAGAGTGATATTGAGGTTAGGTACCGCACCTTCAAGGGCCTGGGCGAGGTTTGAAACGGAACGGTTCTCAAAAACTTCCTCACCGACCTGTTCGACAGCACCGGTAAGGTTGACTTTCTTCTGGGTACCATAACCGACGACGACCGTACCTTCAAGCATCTCCACATCTTCAGCCATGGAGACATTCACGACGCTCCTTCCACCTACCGGAACGACCTGTGTAGTAAATCCGATGCTGGAGAAGACAAGGTTCGCACCGGATTTCACGGTAAGTGAGTACCGGCCGGCATTGTCTGTAATCGTACCGTTAAGGGTACCTTCTTCCTGGACACCGATCCCTGCCAAGGGATTGTTGCCCTGGTCCAAAACGGTTCCAGACACATTCACCGTGTTCTGGGCGAACACGTACGGTGATGCGATTAGAACCATAAGGCAGACCGCCAGCATACGCATAAGCGGCAATCTACCTTGTGCAAAGGCTTTAATCATAACTGGTTGGTAATTAGTTTCAGGCTCCAATAACATGGCCACAGCAAACAGGAGCCAAAATGTTCAATGTGGTGTTTCTATCGTAAATTTACGGATTCTACACGAAAAAAAGAAGCCTATGGCCGGAAATCTTTTATCCGGACCTTCTTCAGGCCGTTGTCAGCAGATGTTCCGCCCACCTGGAGGACATAGTCACCGGCACGGCTCACTACCCTGCCCTTCTCGGGATCCCACCAGCTGAAGGTCTCATCATCGAGAGGAATCGTCACCTTCACGGCCTCACGGGCCTTGAGGGAAACCCTCTTGATCCCGCGCAGTGCCTTCACCGGGCCTTCAGCATCATCGGGCCTGCTCACATAAAGCTGGACGATTTCGTCACCGTCCCTGCGACCGCGGTTCTTGACTTTCACCACCACAGCCTTCGTCCCATCTTCCAGGGTCTTCACCTTGGGACGGCCGTACTTGAAAGTCGAATAGCTGAGGCCGTGGCCGAAAGCATATAGAGGGGTACCGCGGAAATAGCGGTAGGTCCTGCCTTCCATATCATAGTCGCTGAAGTCCTTCAACTGGGAATCATCTGCGTAGAATGTCAGAGGAAGCTTGCCGGAAGGATTGAATTCCCCGTAGAGCAGGTCGGCCACGGCTGTACCTCCTTCCTGGCCAGGATACCAAGCCTGGACTATTGCCGAGCAGAGTCTGTCTTCATCCTTCAGGGCGATCGTACTGCCTGAGAAATTGACGAAAACGACCTTCTTGCCGGCATCGGCCAAAGCCTTGATCAGCTGCTTCTGGATTGCAGGGAGCTCTATCGATGTCCTGTCGCCTCCAAGGAATCCGGGTATCTTTACGTCATCCATCTGCTCGCCCTCGAGCCTGGGGGTTATACCTCCGGCAAAGATGACCGTTCCGTAGCCTTCAAGTTCAGCCAAGACAGCCTGGATATCAGTGGCGACCGTGTCAAGTTCAGCGGCATAAGGGCAGCCACGCAGGTACTTGATGTCCGGTATCCTGGCCTTCATGGCATCCAGAAGGGTTATGGTACGGAGAGGAGTACCCTCATAATTACCCCACATCATCACTGAATCGGCGGCATTCGGACCGACAAGCGCTACCTTCGTTTCAGGAGCAAGCGGAAGGATCCCGTCGTTCTTGAGAAGGACCAGGCTCTTGCGGGCCATGTCCAGTGACTGGAGCCTGTGTTCCTCGGAGCAGAGGACGGACTCGGGTATCGAATCCCACGGGGACTCGAAATCCATCTCGCCAAGGGCGAACCTGACGGTCAGCAGCCTCCTGACATGGTCGTCGAGATCCTTTTCCTCAAGCAAGCCCTTGGATACGGCCTCGGGAAGCAGGTATGTGAGATTGCCGCACTCGACATCCATTCCAGCCAGGGTGGCGGCTGCAACGGCCTCGACCCGCGTGGGAACCCAATTGTGGTATTGCTCGCCCACGAAATCCGAAACGGCCCAGCAGTCACTGACTATCAAGCCTTTATAGCCCCATTCATTCCTGAGGATATCCTGAAGGAGTTTCTTCGAAGCACCGCAGGGATAGCCCTCGAAGCGGTTGTAAGCGAACATGACCTCATCCACCCCGGCTTTGGTCACCAGGTCCTTGAATGCGGAAAGGTAGGTCTCCCACAAATCTCTCTCGGAAACACGGGCGTCGAAGGTATGCCTGGTCGATTCAGGTCCGGAATGAACAGCGAAATGCTTGGCGCAGGCCTGGGCCTTGAGATACCCGTCCGAACGGTCTCCCTGGAGTCCCCTGACGACGGCCATTCCCAGCTGTCCTGTCAGGTAAGGGTCCTCGCCGTATGTCTCCATTCCGCGTCCCCAGCGTGGATCCCTGAATATGTTGATGTTAGGGGTCCAGAAGGTAAGTCCGGCATACTGCAGGTTCTCGCGGGACTCCACGGTACGTGCCAGACGGTACTTTACCCTGGCCTCGTCGCTTACTGATGTGAATACAGCCTCGATGAGCTCGGGGTCGAATGATGCAGCCATTCCTATGGGCATCGGATACATGGTGGCGTAACCGTTCCTGGCAACGCCATGGAGCGCCTCGTTCCACCAGTTGTAGGCCGGAATCCCAAGACGCGGGATCGCCTTGGAATTAAAATCCATCAAGGATGCCTTCTCCTGGAGGGTCAGTCTTCCGAGAAGGTCGTCTGCCCTTTCCGCGGGACTGAGTTTCTTGTCCATATAAGGCAGCTGGGCAACCGCAGGAAAGGTGCACAGCAAGGCGATAGCGAACGCCAGAACTTTGTAGGTCAATGATTTCATATCGGTTCGTATTTGTATTGTCAAGATATGTATTCCCCTCTCTTACGCCAGCGGAAGAACCCGTAGGCGGAGACGATGACATAGGCTACGTAGAGCGCAGTCATCCAGTATTTTCCTGCAAGGAAGCACATTACTACCAGGACGGTGTCCCCTATCACCCACAGGATCCAGTGGTAGGGAATGGACTTGGCCAGCCATATCATCCCTACGACACAGAGCGCAGTAGAGATGGCATCCATCCAGGGATTGCTGTCATGAAGAGTCGTGAGCAGCCAGACAAGCAGTCCCGTACCCAGCAGGAACAGGAGGGCGCTCCAGAAGGCCATCCTGGGGCTGAGACGGGTCAGATGGATCTCCGCTTCCACGGCCTCGCTGTCCTTCTTCCACTGGTACAGGCCCCAGAATGCCATAAGGACATAATAGATGTTGAGCCCCATATTGGCCCAATTCTGTTCGAGGAAGAACTGGATTGCACAAGCCGTACTTGTGAACATTCCGAAGTACCACATAGTATTCTTCTGGAGCACTTCGAAGATCATGTACGGTATTCCCATCACGAGGGCTATGATCTCGATGATTTGAATTATATCCATGCCGTATTACAAAAATACGGATTTTATCCGGATTTTACAATGAGTATTCAACCCTCAGGAGGAAGTTGAATCCCGGCATGGGATAGTTGTCGACGATTTCATACTGCTCGTCCAGCAGATTGTTCAGGCAGAGTTTCAAACGCATCTGTCCCGGACGGTAGGAAAACTCCTTCGATACTGCAGCATCCAGAGTCGTCCAAGGAGCCAGGCGGTAGGCCGGGAGGTTGGCCGAGGTCGTGAAACGCTCGCCGGTAGCGAATACCGTGACATCCAGCCTCCAGCCGTCCAGTTCACCGAAGAGGTTTGCCGAACCGCTGTGAAGCGGAATATACGGAATCTGGCCGTTCCATCTTATATCATCGCTCCCTGAACCAGCCCTTTCCCCGGTCCCTGAGCCAGTCGAAGGGCTCGAAGGGGTCCTGTCTCGGGACTGCTGGAAAGTATACCTCACCAATGCTCCGAACGTTCCCTTCCCTATCCTGCGATCATATTCCGCCCTCACGTCGCTCCCGAGCACCGCCACCTTCCCGATATTGTACATCGACCAGCGGAACTGGTTCGATGTCGGCACGGCTATTATCTTGTTTTTCAGACGGTTCCAATAAATATCCGTCTTGAATGACAAAGTTCTGGACCCGGATGCCAGGACATCCCAACAGGCTCCCAGATCGAACTGAAGGGCATCCTCGGGTTCCAGGCTCTTGCTGCCGACCGTAGTGTAGTACAGATCGTTGAACGTAGGCATGCGGTACGACCTTTTGGCGAAGCCGTCCAGCGCGAAACCGTCCGTCACCTTCCATTTCACTACAAACGATGGCATGAGGACGCTCCGCAATGCACTCTTCCTCCCACCACCTGACAGGAAACTGTCCCTGACGACGAGACCGAGGATGGTGGCTGAAACATCCAAAGGTCCCGCACCGGCCATCGCTGAAAGGGCGCTCCAGGAGGACAGTCGCCCGGGATAGGCGAAATCGCGCATATCGGAATCCAGATAGTCGTATTGCAGGTCCTCGGCAAGGTTAAGTCTCAACTTCCCCCCTGGCCTGAACATGGCTGCCATGGATGCATAGGCGGAGTGGTTGCGGTAGTTGAAGCGGGCCGCCTGCAACTCCGGACGCAACTCCGGGAAGTCGGCATATTCCAGATGGCTGAATGAATACTTCGCCTTGCCGGAAAGGGTCCACGACTTTCCCAAAGCCCGCACGTACCTTCCCTGCAGGAAGGCATCCCTGTCTGACTGGCGGTCTTCGCTCAGGGGATAATCCCCCGCCCTCTTGTATACCGGTCCTGGCAGCCCCCGTTCCGAACCGTAGAAATATGCCCGGACGTTCCAGGACGCCTGTGCAGAAGCAGAACAGAACAATCCACCTTCAAGACGGATGCTACGAAGGTCACAGTTCTGACGTACCATCGTGGTGTCATAGCCGGCCACCGTACCGTCCGGGTACTGCCGGAAATCCTTGACATGGAAGCGGTAGCGCCCGTTGGAACCGACGCCTTCCCCTCCCAGCCTCAGGGAGATACCGTTGCTGAAAAGATGCTCCCAGGTGGCTTTGGGTGAGATTGTCCCGAAGGACCCGGCTCCGGCACCGAACCTGAGGTTATCCTTGGTGCCTCCCTTGAAGGACGGGGCCGCCGTCTCCAGATATAGGGAACTCGCGGACGAATATTCCTTGGCACTCTGGAGGGGAGACGCCTTCTGGCCGGCGAAAAGGCTCACTCCGGCAAGGTCGTCCAGACCGAAACGCCCCAGGTCCACCTGCATGTTCTGGGCATTGTCGACCTGGATTCCATCGATGAATACTCCGGTGTGTTCGCTGCCTAGGCTGCGTACATTGACGGTCTTGAGACCTCCCACTCCGCCATAATCCCGGATCTGGACTCCGGAGAAACGCCTTATGGCTTCCGGCAGGCTGGTAACGGTCCTGATCTCCCCGGCGGTTATGGTCTGCGGGATGAGCAGGCTCCCGAAAGTCGAACTGACCGTAGCCGCCCGCAAGGTGTCCTCTGCAGCCGGTCGAATAGGCATTGAGAAAGCCCCGGCACCAAGGAAGGAGCCGAGGTAAAGGAAGCAGAGCGCCAGCAGGCAGCGTCGCATCGGTTATCTGAGGACCATATGGGCGGGAAGCATCCCGGCGACGGCGGACCACTTGTATTTAAGGTCCTTGGTGAAGCACCAGACTTTTCCGGGGCCGGTATAGTCTGCGTCTGCTATATAAATATCGCCGTTCTTCGGGTTGACGAGTATGCCGTAAGGATTTCCGACCCTGGCGGCGTCGGTCTTGGAAAGGGATGTCGGAATGACCGTTCCGCCCTTAATCGGAATCTTGTAGAGGGTGTTGTCGTAACCACCTGACATCTCTGCAGCGTTGCCGATGGAATACACATAACCGTCGTCACAGACAGTCATGCAACTGACATGGACGTCCTTGACCACGTATAAAGTCCCTGACCACTTGTACAGTCCCATAGGCTCGGACATACTTTGGTTCCAGTTGCCGTCAGCATCCTGGGTCCAAGTGCTTTCACCATAAGTGGACACCCATAGGTTCCCCTCTGAATCCGCTTTCAGGAAATGAAGGTTGGAAGCCACTTTTATCGTACCCGTCACCTTGAACGTAGCCAGGTCGATTACGCTGATGGTATCGTCGTGGACGGGATTGTATCCACCGCTGTTTGCCACATAGAGCTTGTCACCGGAAACAGCGATTCCCTCAGGCTGGCAGCCGACCTCGATCGTACCGTCAACTGAATATGTAGACAGGGATATCCTGTAGACCCTTCCCACGGTTTCCTCGCCTCCGTAAACCGCTCCGGCATAGGAGCTTACATAGGCATAGGCCTTATCAAAAGCGATGTACCTGGGATCGGGGATATGTATCGTCTTGAGCAGGATTTCGTTTTTTGCGTCCAGGACATGGACGGCCCCGGAGGCGTTCATCACAACCCACAGTTTACCCTCATGGAGAACCAGGTCGTTACCTGTGTCCCCAAGTCCTTGGACTACAGCAGGATTCATGGATCCGAATGCGTCGGACACGTAATTTCCATCAGAGAACCTGAAGAAATCGAGGGTGGAATTGTTCTTCTGGAAGTTGCCCTCGTTGAGGACGAAAAGCTTCGAGAAGGCCGCCTTCTTTTCACCTACTGCAACATTGACACCCGCAAGGCCGGAATCCTTGGAGGTGGTTTCATCTTTACTGCAGCCGACGGCTATCGCCATGGCTGCCACGCTGAAAACCAGCAGTGCATACTTTTTCATAAAGAATATGTTAAAGAACGAAATTGTCCCACAAAGATAATACTTTGCGGGACAATTGTCAATGGAACGGAATGGTTTATTCGGCCTTTCCGTCGGAACCGAGCACGTTGATGATCTTGTGCATGTAAAGCTTCTTCATCTCGTCACGGGCAGGTCCGAGGTACTTCCTGGGATCGAACTCGCCGGGCTTCTCGTCGAAGACCTTACGGATGGCGGCGGTCATTGCAAGACGGCTGTCGGAGTCGATGTTGATCTTGCAGACAGCGCTCTTGGAGGCTTCGCGGAGCTGCTCCTCGGGAATACCGACTGCATCAGGCAGTTTGCCACCGTGGGCGTTGATGATGTCCACATACTCCTGGGGCACGGAAGAAGATCCGTGGAGGACGATCGGGAATCCGGGAAGCTTCTTCTCGATCTCGTGAAGGACATCGAATGCGAGCGGCGGAGGAACGAGACGGCCGGTCTCAGGATCCCTCTTGCACTGCTCAGGCTTGAACTTGTATGCACCATGGGATGTTCCGATGGAGATGGCGAGGGAGTCGCAACCGCTGCGGGTAGCGAATTCGATAACCTCCTCGGGACGGGTGTAATGGGATTCCTCTGCGGAAACCTCATCCTCTACACCGGCGAGGACACCCAGCTCGGCCTCGACTGTGACGTCGTACTTGTGGGCGTAGTCAACCACCTGCTTGGTGAGGGCGATGTTCTCCTCGAAAGGAAGAGCGGAAGCATCGATCATAACTGAAGAGAAGCCCATATCCACGCAGCTCTTGCAGAGCTCGAAGGAATTGCCATGGTCGAGGTGGAGGCAGATCTGGGGATGCTCCCAACCGAGTTCCTTTGCGTACTCGACAGCACCTTCAGCCATGTAGCGGAGAAGGGTCTGGTTGGCGTACTTGCGTGCTCCGCTGGAAACCTGGAGGATGACCGGAGACTTGGTCTCAGCAGCGGCCTGGATGATTGCCTGGAGCTGCTCCATGTTGTTGAAGTTGAATGCGGGGATAGCGTAACCGCCGGCGACAGCCTTAGCGAACATCTCTCTGGTGTTCACAAGGCCAAGTTCTTTGTAAGATACCATAATTTATTGTAGATATAATAATCGTTTGTCAAATCCGTCCGAACGGCTTCAAAAGCCGTGCAAATTTACTCTTTTTCCTCTAAAAATAAAAGCTGTTCCGTCAAGCTCAGGTATCGGCGCTCCACTATCCCGCCTTCCGACACTTTCATGACGAACGGCAGGCCGGAGAGATCGAAGGCATCGAGCAGTTTCCTGGCCTTTTTCGGGGATTTCTCCTCCAGGGCATCCATGTTGACAGCGAAATATTCAAGCCCGAGCGAATCGGCCAGGGCCATCTCAGCCTCGCATATCTGGCAGCCTTCGGCATGGAAGAACATGTAACCACCCTTCTGGCGGAACTTGTTCCATCCCTTGATGCACATCCTAGGGATCTTCGATCCAACGGGAGCCTTTTTCAGGAGCCCGTCAAGCATCTCCGCCATCCCCACGACCATCAGGGTGTCTTCATCCGTATTCCATATGTCCGGGCGTGTCAGTATGTAACCGTCAATCACCGACGCAGCGCCTTCGCGGAAACCTTCTTCCCTTTTTCCGGCAATATAGTACAGCAGGTCGCCCTCCAGGTGCTTGAAGCCAAGGGTATCCCCAAGGTCCAGGGTACGCCCCTTCAACAAGGATGCGACATCTGCCACATCAGATGCGGAAACGCTTCCTCCATATGTCGAGAACAGCTTGTCGAACAGTGCCTTGGAGGCCTCACTTCCATAGTCGTACTCACCGTCGTCCAGTAAGACGTCCAGCATCTGCTCGAGGGATCCGGTATCCAGTCCCCTTCCAATGATAGTCCCTTCCTGATCGACAAGGAACATCCTGGGAGTCTGGATGATACCATATTTGAACTGCAGGTCGGCCGATGAATCGGGGTCCCAGAGATGGAACAGTTCGGTCTCTTCCGTATCGAGTACGAAGGAATTCTTCATCCAGCGCTTCCAGCCCTCTTCGTTGGTACCGACGTAGACCGCATAGACCGCCACAGGGTAGTCCTTGTCATTCAACAGGCTGCGAAGCGTAGCGGTTTCCAGCTTGCATTTCGCACAGTCGATGTCGTAAAAGTAATATACCGACGTCTGGCGGGCCTGCCGGACCGCCGCTTCTCCTATGGACACGCTTTCACCGAGAGGATCGGTCAGTTCCGCTTCCGGCGCGGGCATCCCGATCAGCGACAGGCGGTTGAAATCCGCGAACATCCTCGCCTCGAACAGGTCGCTGTCACTTCCCATCGGCACCTTTCCGGGTATGAACCAGGTATCGGTGACATGGATGGCCACGGCCTCATCTCCCATCAGGGCGGAATGACGATAGTGGTCATAGACCTTGAGGGCGATCGCCTGCCTGACCGCCGGATCCTGGGAGGCCTCGATCAAGGCATCGCATTCCTCGATCTTCACCGAAACCGGCTCCTGCTCAAGGAGGGCGAAATACTCCTCCATCCGGGCATCCAGCAGGGCCATCCTGGCGGAATCGACCTGTGCCGCCGCGTCAAGGACACAGAGGATCACGAAGAAGATTATTACCGCCAGCTTTTTCATCAGACTTCCGGAAGTTTCACCCAGCCGGGAATGAATTGTGAGAGGTTCCCGTGATGGCTCACGACATCCCTTACGGCTGACGAGGAGATATGGGAATATTCCTGGGCCGTTGGGATGATGATGGTGTCGATCTCAGGAGCAAGGTGACGGTTCGCATCAGCCACCGCCTGCTCGTTGTCGAAATCGGTCATGTTCCTGACCCCCCTGACAATATGGCGGATGCCAAGTTCACGGCAGATATCCACGGTGAGCCCGTCATAGCTGATGATCCTGACTCCTTTCAGGTCCTTTGTCGCCTGACGGATTATGTCCTCCCTCTGGTCCATGGTGAAGAAGCCCTTCTTGGCTTGGTTGATTCCGACTGCCACCACCACCTCGTCGAAGATGGTAAGGGCCCTGGTGAGGATATTCAGATGGCCGGAAGTGAAGGGATCGAAGGACCCCGGGAATAACGCAATTCTATCCATATCGCTACAGTTGCCAGTTGACCGGCGTTTTGTTTTCACTGATGAGTATTTCGTTGGCTTTAGAGAAATGACGGCACCCGAAGAAGGCTCCACGGGCCAACGGCGAAGGGTGCGCCGCTTCTAGGACATAATGTCTGGAGGTGTCTATCAGTTCCTTCTTGCTCCTGGCAAAACTGCCCCAGAGCATGAATACTATACCGGTGCGGTTCTCTGACAGATAGCGGATTACCGCATCGGTGAACTGCTGCCAGCCGATACCGCTGTGTGAAGCGGCTTCGCCCGAACGGACCGTGAGGATGGCATTCAGGAGCAGGACACCCTGCCTTGCCCAGGACTCGAGGTTGGGACGTCCGCTCATGCGGATCCCCAGGTCAGACTCGATCTCCTTGAAGATATTCTTTAGGGACGGAGGTGCGGGCACATTGTCAGGGACTGAGAAACTCAGGCCCATCGCCTGGCCGTAGCCGTGGTATGGATCCTGCCCGAGGATGACTACCTTTACCTTGTCCACCGGAGTCAGTTCGAAGGCCTTGAATATCTCCGGACCGGGAGGGAAAATCACCTTTCCTTCCGCCTTCTCGCGATGGAGCAGCCGGGCAAGTTCCGCGAAGTATGGTTTCTCGAACTCCCCTGCCAACGCTTCCTTCCAGCTCTGTTCTATCTTGACGTCCATAATAATGAAAAATCCGGTCCTTAGACAAGCTCAGGGACCGGATTGCAAGTTACGAAATTAATCGAATATTTCAGCGATAACGTCGTCGATGGTCTTGACATAATGGAACTCAAGGCCTTCCACATAGACCTGCTTGATGTCCTCGATATCCTTACGGTTGTCTTCGGAGATGATTATCGTCTTGACTCCCGCCCGCTTGGCGGCCAGGATCTTCTCCTTGATCCCGCCCACCGGCAGGACCCTGCCGCGCAGTGTCATCTCACCGGTCATTGCAACGCCCGACTTGACCTTCTCCCCCCTGAAAGCGGAGACCATGGAACTAACCATCGTGATACCGGCGGAAGGACCGTCCTTGGGAACGGCTCCCTCAGGTACGTGGACGTGGATGTCCTTGGAAGCGAATTCCTCCGGAGTAAGCTTCGCCAGGGACGGATGGGCCTTGATAAACTGATAGGCTATCGTCGCGCTCTCCTTCATCACGTCGCCAAGGTTGCCGGTCATGGTCATCACTCCCTTTCCGGTGCTGACGGAACTCTCCACGAAGAGGATCTCTCCTCCCATCTGGGTCCAGGCCAGTCCGGTGACGACACCGGGGGCTTCGTTCCCCTTCTGGAGGTCATGGATATTGGTCGGAAGACCGAGATATTCCTTGAGATGGTCCTTCCTTATGACGGAAGGATAGTCCTGCCCCAGGGCAATCTTCTTGGCAGTCACCCTGGAGATCTTTGCGATCTGCTTCTCAAGACCGCGCACGCCGGATTCGTGGGTGTAAGAGTCTATGATGTCGGCAAGGGCCTTCTTGTCTATCCTGAGTTCCTTCTTCCCTATCCCATGCTCTTCGAGCTGCTTGGGCACGAGGTAGCGCTTCGCTATCTCCATCTTCTCCTCGGCAAGGTAACCGGTTACATTGATCAGTTCCATCCTGTCGAGCAGGGCGCTCTGGATTCCGGAGATGGTGTTAGCGGTAGTGATGAACAAGACGTTGGACAGGTCGTAATCGATGTCCAGGTAATTGTCATGAAATGCCACATTCTGCTCGGGATCAAGTACTTCCAGAAGGGCGGACGAAGGGTCCCCCTTGTAGTCTGCCCCGACTTTGTCTATCTCGTCAAGGACTATCACGGGATTCGAAGTCCCGGCCTTCATGATGCCGTTGAGGATCCTTCCTGGCAGCGCTCCGACATAGGTTTTCCTGTGGCCCCGGAGTTCCGCTTCGTCGTGCATTCCTCCGAGCGCGATACGGACGTACTTCCTTCCAAGTGCCTTTGCAACGGATTTACCGAGACTCGTCTTGCCGACTCCGGGAGGGCCGTAAAGGCACAGGATGGGCGACTTCATGTTGCCCTTGAGTTTCAGGACCGCAAGATACTCGATAATTCTGTCCTTCACTGTCTCGAGGCCGTAATGGTCCTTGTCCAGAACCTTCTGTGCATGGACGAGGTCAAGGTTGTCCTTGGACATCTCCCCCCAGGGGAGTTCGAGCATGAACTCGATATAGTTGTACTGGATGCTGTAGTCCGGAGAGGATGGATTGTATTTCTCAAGCTTGGCAAGCTCCTTCTCGAACTGGGCAGCCACAGCCTCGGGCCACTTCTTTTCCTTCGCACGGTTACGGAACTTCTCGAATTCCTCTTCCTCATCCATCCCGAGTTCCTCCTGGATGGTCCTGAGCTGGTTGTTGAGATAGAATTCCCTTTGCTGCTGGTCGATGTCGCTCTTGACCTTCTGGTTGATCTCCTGCTTGATCTTGAGCAGCTGTATCTGGGTATCCAGGGACGTCAGGAGCTTCATTGCCCTGAATTTCACGTCGTCATAGCTGAGCAGCTCCACCTTCTCGGAGAAATTCTCCACCTCCACGGTCGTGGCGATGAAGTTTACCAGGAAATGGAAGTTGTCGATGGATTTAAGGGCACCCACAGCCTCCCTCGGGGCGAAAGAAGATGACTTGATGATAGATGAAGCCTTTTCCTTCAGGGACTCCGCGATCATCTTGGTATTGTTGTCGCTGTCAGGGACTATGTCATCGACATACTGCACGGTGGCGGTGATATAGGGCTCGTATGACAGGACCTTTCCCATCCTGAGCCTCTTGATTCCATGGAGTATGGCCGTGATCGTGCCGTCCGGCATCTCCAGGACCTTCATGATCCTGGCCACGGTACCATATTCATACAGGTCCTTGTCGAGGGGGTCTTCGACAGAAACGTCGTTCTGGGGGACAGCCCCGATGAAGGAGTTCGTCCGTTCCGCGTTCTTGATCAGGGCTATCGACTTCTCGCGCCCGATCGTGACCGGATAGACCATATTGGGAAAGAGAACTGCGTTCCTGAGTGCAAGTATCGGAAGGGTCTCCGGAAGTGATCCCAAATCCACCTGGATCTGGTCTTCTCCCTGTACCACAGGGATTATGTTGATATTGCTTTCTATATCCATATATGCCAAATTGTCAGAAGCACGCCAGGTGATGGCGCGCATACGGATATGGTCAATCTCCGTGCCATAAATTTTTAGCGTCATGATTTTGATTATTAAAAAAATAAGTCTATTTTTGCATCCCCAATCATCCCTTATGAGATGGATTGTTATACTTCTAAAGCAATTATATTATGACAAAAGCAGAAATCGTTAACGAGGTTGCGAAGTCAACCGGAATTGAGAAGATCGCAGTTCAGTCCGTAGTAGAGGCTTTCATGGAGACTGTAAAGGGTTCCATCATCAGAAAAGAACCTGTTTATCTCCGCGGATTCGGAAGCTTCATCATCAAGCACAGGGCTAGGAAGGCCGCTCGCAACATTACGAAGAAGACCACGATTACCATCCCTGCACATGATATTCCTGCCTTCAAGCCGGCTAAGGTTTTCGTCAACGCAGTGAAAGAAGAAAAATAATTGTTAATCCCTTTATATTATGCCGAGCGGAAAAAAGAGAAAGAGACATAAGATGTCTACGCACAAGCGTAAAAAGCGCTTGCGCAAGAACAGACACAAGAAGAAGTAAGTCCTCTGTGTCTGCCATTTTAGCAGTCTGCTAAAAGAAAGAGGCTGAACGGTAGTCCGGACAGCCTCTTTTTCTTGAAAAACCATTGTTATTTCCATGGAGTCTGAAAGATCAGAAAAAGATTTGATCGTCGATGTCACATCGACTGACGTTCACATCGCGCTGATGGAGAACCATCGGCTGATTGAACTCAACAAGGAGTCCAGCAAAGGGCACAGCTTTTCCGTGGGTGATGTCTACCTCGGAAGGGTGAAGAAGCTTCTTCCCGCGCTCAATGCTGCCTTTGTCGACATCGGAGACAAGAAGGAAGCATTCATCCACTATCTGGACCTGGGGTTCTACTTCACGTCGTTCGACGAATTCGTGCGCAGGAGCAACCCCAACACCGACCTCGAGCAGCTTTATTCGAGTATCAAGATCGGTCCCATCCTCGAGAAGGAAGGACGTATCGAGAACGTGCTGAAACAGGGCCAGATGCTAATGGTGCAGATCGTCAAGGAACCGATTTCGACCAAAGGTTCGAGACTGACTGCGGAAATTTCATTGGCAGGACGCAACATAGTACTGATTCCCTTCGCAGAGAAGGTGAGCATTTCCCAGAAGATTTCCTCAAAAGAGGAAAAAAGAAGGCTTGAGACACTTGTCAGGAGCATTCTCCCCAAGAATTACGGGGCTATCATCCGCACTGCGGCCGAAGGCAAGAATGCTGCGGTCCTCGTGGCGGAACTCAAGTCCCTGATCCAGAAATGGGAGGGTTCCTGGCAGAAAGTTGCCAAATCCAAGAACATCCAGCTGCTTTTCACCGAGTACAGCAAGACCACCACAATCCTCAGGGACCTCCTGAACGATTCTTTCTCGAACATCCATATCAACGATGAGAATGTCTTCGAGGAGACTAAGAAATATATTTCCTTGATCTCACCGGATCAGGAAAAGATAGTGAAGCTGTACGACGGGAAGGAAAAGATCTTCGACCACTTCGAGGTCACACGGCAGATCAAGAGCTCATTCGGCAAGGTGGTGCCGATGAAGCAGGGTGCATATCTCGTCATCGAGAGCACCGAGGCCCTCAACGTGATCGATGTCAACAGCGGCATCCGCGCAAAGACATCCGACCAGGAGGAGAATACCTTCGAGGTCAACAAGATCGCCGCGGAAGAGATCGCCCGCCAGCTGCGTCTCAGGGATATGGGAGGAATCATCATCGTCGACTTCATAGACATGGAGTCCGGCGAGCACCGGAACGAGCTCCACAAATACATGCAGGAGCTTATGGAAAATGACCGGGCCAAACACAATGTTCTCCCCCTCACCAAGTTCGGACTGATGCAGATCACCCGCCAGAGGATACGCCCCGTGACGGAGATCAACACGTCTGAAGTCTGTCCCGTCTGCCACGGTACCGGCAAGATTGCCTCGAGCGTCATCATTGACGAACAGATCGAGCGCAACATCGCCTATCAGGTCGAGCACGGGAAGACTGCCCTGACCTTGAAGGCAAGCCCCATCCTTGGAGCCTATCTCAAGCGAGGCCAGACAATGCTCTCGGACAAGTCGTTCCTTGGGAAATGGAAGAAGAAGTACAGATGCCGGATCAATATCGAAGAAGTAACTGACTTCTCGGTCCTGCAAAATGAATTGTTCGATGAAAAGGGTGAGCGGTTATGACCGTTCACCTTTTTTTATCTGGTGAAACGGCGGACGATCGCTCCAAGGAGCATCAACAAGAACATGAGGACGCTGATGCGGCCTACGAAGTCACCGTGACGGACGAAGAACGTCCTGCTGTCGGAAAGACCGACCTTGCCTTCCAGGGTTTCCTTCTGCCACCAGGAAGTACGTTTGACTATCCTTCCTGCAGGGTCGATGATCGCGGATATTCCGGTGTTGCCGCATCTTGCGATCCAACGCCTGGTCTCAATAGCCCTGAGGGATGCGTATGAGAGGTGCTGCCTGTATCCGGGAGTATTTCCCCACCAGGCATCGTTGGTGATGATGGACAGCAGTTCCGCCCCTTTGCGGATATAGTCTGCGCAGAATTCCCCGTATACCGACTCATAGCAGATGGCGCAGCCTACCGGGATGTTCCTGACAACGGCACTGGACGTATCCCTGAGATGGAAAACCAGGTTTGCGGCCTTACCGTCACCGATGCAACGGCCCATCACCCCTCCGAGCCAGTCGTCAATGGGACGGAAGAACGCAGGATAGGGTACCATCTCCACGCCGACCACGAGCTTGTTCTTGTGGTAAGTCTGCGGGTTGCCGGAAGAATCCATCAGCAGTGCGGTATTGTGGGTCTCCACCCAGTTACCGTTGTTCAGCTGGCGGGCAGTCTGGGACGGCCTGGACCTTCCGGCCACATATTCCCATGTCGAAGCACCGAAAAGCAATCCGGAAAGCGGACGGGTCTGAAGGAACCTGCTGAATGAGTTTATGGTAGGGCTGACGGAAACATCGTTCATTATCACGTCGCCGGTAAACGTCTCGGGCGCGACCAGCAGCACGGGACGGTCTGCAGGGGCCTTTTCCAGCATGGACAGGAGCGACGCATTCTGTTCTTCCTGGGTCTGGCCGCCGAACTTGTCGTAAACGTCGATGTTGGGTTGCGCGATGAATACATCCAGCTCTCCCTCGGCAGGCTTAGGAGTAATGCAGATGGAAACCACCGGCGGAGCGATGAACAGCAGGATGGTACCGGAAACGGCTGCGAATCTTGCCTTCCCGTTGAAAGTCTTCCAGCGTCCGCTCCTGGAGGCCATAAGAAGCCCGAATACCGCCAGGTTGGTCGCCCATATCCAAAGAGAACCTCCGAGGGTACCGGTATATTCATACCACTGGATCCACCCTGTGGTCCTGGCGAAAGCATTTCCAAGTACCAGCCACGGCCAGCTGATCTGGGCCAGGGTCAGGTACCAGCGCTCCCAGGCGATCCAGGCGAAAGCGAGCAGGAGGTATGGGATTACACCCTGAAGATGCTTCCTGCTCCAGCGGAAAAGGCCGAACACCAAAGACATCTGGAAGGCATTCGCAACGAAGGCGAATATTCCCCCGCCCACAGTGGCGTTGCACACCCAGAACGTGGTTGCGATGTTCCAAAGAAGGAAACACAGGTAATGCCACCAGCAGAACCCTTTCATTCCTGTTTCCGTCGCTATCTGTTCGGCAAACAGCAACGGGATGAAAGCCACCAGAGCAAGATACCCGGTCCCGGGGACCAGATATGGCAAGCTCAGCAAAATGACTGAAAGGATCAGCAGCAGGAATATGGAAGCCTTCTTGGACATACGTGGCAAAGATAGTGCATCAGAGATTGAATTCAAAGCCCACGTTTATCACGAAACGGTTGGGATGCGGAACCATCACCCCGTCGACTTCCCGGAAACGGTGGGTCAGTCTCCAGACGGCATCGATCCTGATGACCTTGAGGATATTGGATATGCCGGCACCTACCTCTACATATGGGGTCTCGAGCTTATTCATTCCGGCAGGGAACAGCATATCGGCGCCGAAATCCGGATCTCCGGGTATTCCGTTGTTCTCGCTCCGAAGCGTACCATATGCCGCACGGACCAATGCTATCTCCCTGAGTTTCAATTTCTTTATAATAGGGATCTTGCCAAGGAAGAAGCCCTTGAAATCATGTTCCCAGAACAGGGTGGTCCATGTGTCCGAAGCGAACTCGTAATAATCCATGCACGCGAATGCCTTGCTCCTCAGGCGGTAGGTTTCGTTGCCCTCATATATCTTGAGCAGCGGATAAGGGACATTCCCCAGGACGGTTCCTGCATTCAGCACGATGTTGGACGACCCGAGAGGAGACATCAGCCACGTATACTTCAGGGATACTTCCGGACGGAGGAAGGTATACTGGTTCCGGCCGACTCCCTTCATGGCCCCGGCCAGGTTGACAGTCACTATCGGATAGTCGGAAAAGATATAGTGCTTGTCAAACACCCCCCTGGTGACTATCTCGTCCTTGGAGAAGCGCAACTGCAGCAGTGCCTGGTCGAATCCCACGGATGTATATGGAGTGCCGTCCGGATGTATCATCGGTACGACGCTGCTCGGGAATATGGTACGGCTCTGCACTCCCATCATCATATTGAAGCCCTGGGACCATTCGTGCTGGTAAGTGAGAGAGATGTCATCGATCATGCTCATCTTGCGGCCGCCCTTCTTCGCGAGTATGGAAGTCACGACATCACCGTTTCCAAAGCCGAAAGACCCTGCTCCGAGCGGAAGAAGGTCGTGCTTGTACGAAAGGCTCAGCTTGCGCTGCGGCATGTTGTTGAACATGATTTCAGTAGACAAGCCGCCCTTCCATGCTTCGTCCGCGAATCCGTAGGCAGCGTAGCCCATCAGCCTGAACCGCCGGCTTAGATCCTTTGTCGTCTTGAAGCCCATCTGAAGCCTGGTTCCCTCGAAGTCGTTGAAACTGTATACCGAACTGTAAGGCCCGAATCCTACGTATTTGAAGTTGTAGAACCCGTTGGCGAACATGTCGACCAGCTTCTCCGCTCCCTTGTACAAGGACACGTTCTTGACGGAATCCACCATGTCGTATATACCCTGTTCCTTCTCGCTCAAAGGATACGGACGGATCGAGGCCCAGTATTCATCGTCATGCTCCAGAACGTTGTTGTGCATCAGTACAGGCGCCTTGGTATCCAGGAGCCCCAGCATCTGGTTCTCGGTGAAAGACGGATTCGAATAGTCGATCTGGCGGCTTGCCATGAAGGATATCACATTGGATGAGCCGAGCAGGGAAACAGCCAGGTCGAAGAATATCCTGTCCTGCTTGTAGAACCAGGTGGAATCCGGCAGCCTCTGGTTCTCCACATCTATCGAGAGATCCTGGACCCAGTTGACGCCTGCTCCCTTGGTAAGCCTGGCGTGGATAGCCCTGATTGCGAAATCCTGTCCGTCGATCGACATCTCCCCGTCAAAAGCCGGAGATGAGACCCACTTGGAAGGATGGAACCGTATCCGGTATGTCTTGCGGCCGTCTACCGCAAGGCTGTCCACCATATAATAATCATAGAACAGTGAGCCGTTGTCGGCAAGGGGGGATGGGATCTCAACCTGGAAGATATTCAGATAGTTCTCGTAGAAGTTCGCCTTGATATACAGGCCCCCGGTGAACTGGGCGACTGTTTTCTCCTCATTCACTCCGGATATACGGCTGGACTCGATGACCTCCTTCTTTATCTCGGGATTGCGGGAATGGTAGTAATGGGATTTCGACTCTGAGATCATGACCGGCAGATACGGGAGGCCGGAAAGGAGTGACGTGTCCACATAATCGTAGACGAAATGGAAATCCTTCGGGAGCAGTTTGGAGACGAGAGGACTCTCTGGATTCACCAGGTCGAATTCATTCCTGCTGTAGATTTCGCAGTCATATTGCTGGCGGAGCTCAGGATTGTTACGGTCCTTGGCTTCCCTGATCCTGTCCAGGATATACTTCATGTAGCGGTTGTCCGGTCTGACCACCGCCTCGTCAAGTTCGTCCACCAGGGGCTGGAGGATGAAATTCACGGAATTGAAATTGTGCGGGTTGATCTGTGTCTCCAGAGTCTTGTACCCTATGCAGCTGGCCGTCAGGACCGTCAGGGAATCCTCCCTGGTCTCGAGGGCGAACCTTCCGTCCATGTCGGTGGAGACACCCACAGTCGAGTTCTTGAAATATATTCCCGCGAAAGGGACGCCCTTTCCCGTAGAGGCATCCAGCACCATACCCTTCACCCTGGTCGCCTGGGCAAAGGCATCATAGGTCGTAAGGGTGGAAAGGAAAAGTAAGGAAAGGAATATTGATCTCAAGTATCTCATGAAAGGTCATTCATCGGATCCGGTCAATCTTCAGCTGCTGGATCTTGTATCTGCCTTTTGTATTGCTGACGAAGATCGTGACTTCGAAAAGCTCTCCCCCGGCATTCAAGGAACCAAGTGCATACTTGGAATTGGAACTGGACGCGGTGTGATTGATTTCGAACGACCTCGGAGTATGTGAGTCGAAGAACGTCTTGAGGATCTGCTTAGCCTGGTTCTTGCTTGAATCGTTGGTGGTGGACATGATCGAAATCTCCAGGTTGTCTGCGAACCAGGAAGAAAGGCTCTCCACATCTCCCAGTGAAAGATATTTGGATATCGGGACGAATACATCATAGCTGTCGCTTCCGGCATTGGAAGAGACACTCACAAGCACCGCGGCGAACGCGATGACAATCCTGGCTAAAGACCTCATGATGCACTATTTGTTGCAAATACCGAGCCACTTTCTTATTTTTGCATAAGATGAAAATTTGCTTGCTTACCGTAGGTAAGACTGACGTCGCATGGGTCAGGGAGGGCCTGGAAACATACGCTTCCAGACTGTCCCGTTATGTACCTTTCTCCGTCAAGGAGATCCCGGAACTGAAGAATACCTCTTCACTTTCGAAATCCCAGATAAAGGACAGGGAAGGAGAGCTGATCCTCAGGAATGTCAGTCCATCGGACCACGTGATCCTTTTGGACGAGAGGGGTAAGGAATACCGTTCGGTGGATTTCGCCCGAGAGATCGAAGGAATGATGATTGCAGGAGGCAAGAGCATCGTATTCGTGATCGGGGGCGCCTATGGGTTTTCCGATGCGGTATATGCAAGGTGCGACGGGAAGGTATCCCTGTCGAAGATGACTTTCTCGCACCAGATGGTCAGGACCGTCTTCGCTGCGCAGCTGTACAGGGCGTTCA
>JAEEGF010685632.1_pt1 | contig 40408 bp, 17 predicted proteins | sample 9134171 | NCBI WGS metagenome assembly JAEEGF01 (sample SAMN16246542, study PRJNA631951) | gut metagenome | biome: gut microbiome; feature: rumen; material: AP-attached | host: Bos | place: Iran: Karaj | collected 2018-10 | reverse complement strand
ATCCTCTGTCTTCTTGAACTTGGGCATCTCCAAATAGATGTAGGTCAGGTTATCGTAAAATACTGTTTTCTTTTCCACATCCATCAGCTTCACTACATGGTGATAGTATTCCTCGTCATCCTTGTCTTCATCGAACACAAAGTCTAGGATGCCAATCGTGTAGACAGCCTTCAGCCCAAAGCGCCAGCGACCCTTCACGCCTTGCTGGCGAATGGGGAACGAGGAATAGTAGATGCTGCGGTCCTTGAAGTACTGCTGGTCGGCTTTCTGCATCTCAATGATGATCTTGTCACCCTGCTCATTCTCGCAGTACACATCGAACACGGCACGACGGTCCTCCTGCGTATCACCCAGCTGCTCAGAAGGCAACAGCGTGAGAGACTTGATGACCTCCTTGCCCCGCAGCAGTGCGTTGATGAGGTCAAGGGTGAACTCCTTGTTAGGCTCAGTGCCAAAAAGGTACTTGAAGCCGTAGTCGGTGTAGGGGTTGATGTATCTGCCTATAAGCTCTTCCATGATGAAACTGTTCTTGTTGGCTGCAAATGTACACAAAAAAGCCGAAAGCACAAAACTTCCGGCTGTTTTTTTAATGTTCTGCTGGCTTATTGGGCTTTCAGCGTGTTTTGGGTGAGGAATCAGTGACTATTCACTTCTTCATGACTACGCGTGTTTTACCATCGGCAGTGCGGATGATGTTCAAGCCGCGTTTTACTGCCGTACGGCGCCTGCCAGAGAGGTCGTAGACGTCAACGGTTTCCGACGGATTCACGGCATTCACCAGCTGGATGGCATTGGTACCGCCGCCGGTCTTGGTGATGCGGCACTCCATGAGGAGGAATTCGTCTAAGTCTCCGCCACCGGTCTGGTTAGTGAAACTGATGATGTAGTTACCTTCCTTTGTGATAGTGAAAGGCAGTTGGCGCTTGGTTGCTGAAGAGAGGTTGGCAGAGCTCTGTCCGTTGGCGTTGGGAGCAGCTGTCAGCACCTGCGATTCTGCTATGACGGAGCCATCGCTGGCATTTAATATCTGCACCTTGTACTTTGGAGTACCCTTCCAGGCAGCCATGGCGTAGTTCAGTTTGTACTCTCCAGGTTCCAACGTGAGGGGATACTTGCTTAGGCGGCCGTATTCTGCGCAGACTTTACGCCAGTAGAGTGCCTTGCCCTCAAAGCCTGTGAAACCAGCCATGGTGCGGGCTCCCTGTCCATAGTTGTTGGGATAGTCGTGCACACCATCGTTCTCCTGTACACAGCGCCATCCCATAGGAATGGTTCCTCCCTGCGTGGTTGCCAGGTCGAGCTTGTAGGCAGAAGACTTGTCGGCAAAGACGGGTTCCAGCGTCACGTTGTCGTGAGGCATCACGAAAGTAAGCGTGGCGTGTTCTTCATCCAAGGCGGAGAGGCTGATGGTATGCTCCAGCACGAAGAACACCGAGTTCACCACCTTGAGAGCTTTCAGCTGGAAGCCTTCGTCGGCGGCAATGGAAAGTGTGATGGTGTCGCCCTCAGCCGCCTCAGTCTTGTCGGGAGTGACGGTTCCATTCTTGGCGCTCTTGACGGAAACGCTATAGGTCAGAGGATCAGTGTCGGCAGGCTGATAGGTGACCTGGTCGATATACATGGGCAGTGCACCGTTGTTGGTGATAATCAAGGTGTTCTGTCCCTCCTTCAGTGTGGCGCTGATGGTGGCATTCAGCCATTCGTTGTTAGCGGTCTTCTCGCACTTCACCGTCTGTCTGGCGCCGTTTACCGTCATCATGATGCTGCCAGCCTTCGAACTGCAGGTATAGCGCATGCTGATGAGGTAGTCGCCCTCTTGTCCTGCCTTCAGGTTCAGATAGTGGCGCAGTGCACCGGAGGTGCTGGTTCCCATGTCCATGAATCCGTTGGCAGCATGGCCCCGCACGTTGGTATAGGCACCCCAGTTTTGGCCGTAGGGGTCGGTAACGCAGGTCTTGATGCTCTTATAGTCCATGTCCTCAGCCTCGATGATGACGGGGCCTCTGTAGAGTGCAGGCTGCTGGGGAAGCGGTAGCTGTTTGGACTGAATCACTGTGGAGGGAACCTCAGAGCGGTCGTTGTCGCCGCTGCACTTGATACACACGTCTACGGCGCCACAGTGGCTGACGGTGAGCGTATAGGTCTTGGTCTCTGCGTTGTACTCGGCAACAGCTTTATCTGCCTTTGTGGTGGAATGCTTCTTCATGGTGAAGGTTGGCTCGGCAATGGCGCCGATGATGGTGATGATGTCCTTTTTCTGTGCAGTACTGTCAGAGCGGTAGTTGTTCAGATAGAGTGTGATGCTGTCCTTGTATTCACGTACCAGTCCTGCCGACAGCGAAGCATAGTTGAGCACCAGGCTGTCGCAGGTGTTATACTGCAGCGGTATGCGGCCTTCAGCGGTTTTCTTGCTGTTCAGATAGGAATAGGGCATGTAGGTAACCAACTGGTTGTGGAAGCGGTTGACATAGAGGTTGCCCTTTGACACCTGCGGATACTGAGCATTGAAGTCGGCGGTCTTTCTTGCCTGAGAGCTCCAGCGTGAGGTATAGTTGCTCCGCTTCACCTGCACGGGAATCTTCTTGGCCAGGTCGTCGTAGAGGTCGATAACCATTGGGATGGCGCCGTAGCGGCCTGTTCCCTTGAAGTAACAGTAGTTATCCATCCACTGCCCGTTGTTCCTGTTCATGGGATCCACCTGCTTGTAGACACCGTCGTAGAGATTGCCCCAGGTGGCATACTTCTCCTCGTCGTTGCCGCTGCTCTTGTCGTTGATCACTACGATCTTCGTCTTGTCCAAGACCTCCTCGCGTGTAGGAATATAGATGGTACCATCGAGGATTTTGCGGAACATGTCGATCCATACGCCGTTCATGTTGCTGAAGCGTTCCCAGCGACGGCGGGTGTAGCCGTTGGTGGTAGTAGCACTTACCTCGTGGAAACATTCATCGCGCCAGGTCAGTTCCGGGCCGTCCCACACGGCACCTCCGTTGACGGCGCACTGCTCCATCACCGTGCCGATGCCAGCGGCAGCAGGATACTTCTTGCCGTGGCCTTCGCCGAGGATGTCATCCATGGCACCGTTCCAGCCACAGTTGTCGTAGCGCACGCCGTAGTTATTGGCCAGGCCCGAGATATAGGGACCCCAGCTCACACTCTCATTGTTGTAGAAGCAGCTGGCAGTGGTGTATTTATAAAGCCAGAGGATGGCCTCCGGATATTTCTTGCTGGCATCGAGTAGTGCCTTGCAGCGTTTCATCTGGCCGATGGGGTTCAGGGGATGGCTCCAGATGTTGCCGCAGAATGAGATGGTTAGGAATCCGCCATATTCATGCGACATTTCCACGAGTTTGGCAAACAGGTTCCACCGTGCCATCTGCGTGCTCGACGACTTGTCGCCTGGTTCATCGAAGCCCCAGAACTGCTCTGCATAGTTCCAACCCAGGAAGTTGGGGAAGTGCTTGAAGAAGTATTCAAAGGTCACCAAGTCGTCGTCCTGGATATGAGTGTGACCTCCCGATGCGGGCTGGCAGGTGAAATACATGCCGTTGAGCTGGCACACCGTGCCCCACGATTTATAGGTCTGGAAGGCATACTGGGGCATTTTGTAGATGTTCTTCTCCTTGTCGTACTGGCAGGAGAGACTCAAGTTGAGACAAACGTAGGGACGGATATCCTCAGGAATGAGGTCGATGATTTTCTGAGGATCGGCCTTGTACCACACGTCTACATGAATGAGCCACATCGGGTGCTGCGAGTCGATGGGACGGCGGGATTGCGCAGCTACGCTGCTAATTGATAAATGGGAAATGATAAATGAAAGGCATAGTGCCTGAACAATGCGGGTAACAGTTCTATTCATTGTTATACGGAATTATTTGTTAACTGGCTGCAAAAGTAGCCAAATTCCCGTACATATCCTTTTTCGTATGTTTCAAAAGTTTATATAAGAAAAAGAGAACTATTTGATTTTATAGAATCATATTCCCGTAGGAAGTACGTCTTCATGCAACAGGGCAAGTTCATTAAAGGACAAAAGAAAACTGCCGCCCTTTCAGCAAGAGCGGCAGTTGGTGTTTAAATCTTGAGCTAGTTCACGGTTGAAAACGCATGAGCAAGCTTGCTTGATTCTTACTTCACCACGACCTTTTCAGTCTTGATAGTGCCATCGCTCATGTGCTTCTTCACAATAGCAATACCCTTGCGAGCGCTGCTGATGTGACGACCGTTGAGGTCGAAGAGCTCGATGTGGCGAACCTGTGCGGGCTTAGCAACGGTAACATCGATACCGGTGAGAACCTCCTCGTAAGCCTTAGCATAGTCGAAACCAGTAGCGGCGCCAGTCATGAAGAGCTTGGCATTACCGAAGAAGTACTGAGAGTCGTTGCCATAGTGTACACCGAAGGTTAACTTACCGTCGGTAATTACCAGATTCTCCAGGTTGTGAGGCTTGTTCATCTGATACTGTCCGGCATACTCAATGGTCTTGGTAGCGGCGAAGTTCAGCTCGCGGTCTTCCTCTGCACCTTCCTCAACAACGGGAGTGTTAGAGAGCTTAGCGTATACGAAGCCAAGTGCATCGGGACCTGTACCCTCGTCAGTCTTCATGTTACCCCAGTCGGTACCAATCAGCGAAACAGTGTAGATACCTGCGGGCAGGTTGGTGACAGACTGCTGGAAGCGTGCCTCAGAGTGATAGGTAGTGAGAGCAATATCCTCAGGCAGACCCTCAATGTTACGAGTGTTACCCCAAGCAGGACCACCTGAACCCCAGAAGCCAGGATTACCCCTGATCACAGACCAGCCAGGAACATTCTCGGTAGAGAAGCCAGCCTTCGGCTGAATAGCGTACATGTTCGGGTTCTTGGTGAAGATGGTCATGTCTACAGTAGGATAGGTCACCTCCTCGGTAGTCTCGTCAACCACGGGAGCGAATACAGTGTTGTCAGCGTTCTTGAGCTGGTTGAAGAGCTCGAGCTTCACACGGTTCTGAATGCTCTTGGCGAGGTCTTCGTCATCGGTCATGGATTCGTTGACAGCCAGGATCAGAGGATCGTTAGCATCAACACCCAGAGCCTTCAGGGTCTCAGCACCCATACGCAGACGGTCAACCAGAACCTTGATACCTGCATCACCGTCGTTGGAAACACCCTCGGTGAAGAAGTTGTTACCCAGACCAACGATGGTATTCAGTTCAGAAATAGCAGCGGTCAGCTCAGCATCGTCCTTGAGGATCAGGAAGCCAACAAGTGCTTCTCTCTGTACCTCCTGGCCATTGTCATCAACAATAGTTTCGTTCTCAACGGTGCAGTACTTCTGTACAGTAGCCTTCACCTGAGCGAACAGTTCAGTAGAATTGAACTTGGTATCCTTCTTGCTGTCATAGACAGAGAACAACTGGTCAGGCAGCTTGTCATAGTCGTCGCAAAGTCTGCGGTGGTCGCCCATAGCCTTCACAGCAGCATCCAGCTCATCAATAGCCTTAGCAAAAGCAGAAGGAGCAGTCATTGTCTCCACCTTGCCGTCGTAGCTGGCAATAGCAGCCTCAAGAGCGGTAAAGGCAGGACCATTGAAACGGTCGTCGGAATTGTTGTTACGAGACTCCTTAGCTCTATCCAGAGCAGCAGTCAGGTTCTTGGTCTCAACAAGACCCATCACGTCGGGAATGTACTCAACCTTGACATCACCGAAGCAGATAGCATCCTCGTATCCCTGGTAAGCACCATTGCTCTTGCTGGGAACGAAACGAAGCACATAATTACCGTCTTCCTGTACAGGAACAGTAAGGTCGAAGCGGATAGCCTCCTTAGAGCTCTTCTCAGGAGTAATCTCCTTGCGGTCCTTAACAATGATAGCACCTTCATCCAGCAGACTTCCGTCCTCTGTACTTACAGCAGCCTCAGGAAGAACCTGAGCCTCCAAAGCAACATCAGTTCTGTCGTGACGGCAAGCACCGAAGGTCAGGTGATAAGTCTTTCCACCCTCCAGAGCCAGCTTATACTCATCGACAATACCATACAGGGCAACACCATTATTGGGAGAACTACGCTGTGCCAGATAGAGGAGGTCATCAACGAAGGCACCCTGAGAGTGCAGCAGACGGCAGCCAGCACCAGTATTAGCATCCTGCAAACCACCACCATCGGCATTAACCTTCCAGCCGGCACCAGGATTCTCCTGTGCAGCGAAGTCACTCTGATAGATGACCTTAGGATCGTCACCTTCAGAAACCACAGGACCGAAGCTGTATCTAATAGTCAGAGGAACATCAAGTTCCATACCCTTCTCACCAACAGCGGCAGAGATTGTGAGGATGGTTGTACCAGAGAGTTCGGTGTTAGCTGTACGAGTCAGCGTAACAGTCTTCTCAAGATTGCTCTCTGCAGAAACTTTCAGATTCTCCTTGCCAAGCTTGGCAACCACGGTAGTTACATCAACTTTCTGGTTGAAGTTAACGACAAACTCCTTGGTATCAGCAGGCAGGTTGAAAGAGCCGATCTCAGGTGCTGCAGAATCAATCTTCGGAGAGCCCCACAGGTAAGAGAAGATTTCACCTTCACCCAGTGAATAGTTGAATTCGCAAGCCATACCCGTGAAGTCGGGAACGGCTTCGCCATCCCACTTACCAGCGGTGAACTGCAGATGATAAGCAGCATCAGCAGGGTTGACGAAGCTGACAGTCACAACGGCGTCCTCAGCTTCGAAGCTGTCACCGCCCTCACCGTCCATATCGAGGAGGAATACATAGAGATTGCCGTCGGGACGACCCTCTACAGAAATGAGGTTACAGGTCTTGCCGTTCCATGTTACAGTAGCGCAGCTGTTGTCGTAAATCAGCGTCTCGCCACCAGCGGCCTTCACCAGAGCCTTCATGTTGGTCTTGTCGGCCAGGTAAATGCAAATAGCGTCAGAACCATACTGAGCAGTCACCTCGCTCATGGGGTTGCTGCCGCCGAGATCCTTCTGGAAGACGATGTTGTCGAACCAGAACGTGTTGGAAGAAGTCTGATCGGTGTTCAGGTCTAAGGCAATGCTGCCGAAGCCTTCGGAACCGGCCTGACCAGAAGATACTGTACCAGAGAATGTGTAAGTCTGCCAGTTGGTGGTCACATCGAAACCATCGACAAATCCACCATGCCAAGAACGGGGAGCGCCCTGGGCACTGGAAGTGATCTGCTGCGGACGGGCAGCACGGATATCCATGGAAAGTCTCCACTTGTCACCCTCACGCAGAGGCTCATCGAACTTGATGAACTGTTGGGTGGTCCAAGTCTGAGGAGCATCGTTGTCAGAGACAATCTTGAAAGCTTTGCTACCGTCAACACCCTCGCCTTCCACAACTTCGGGGAAGAATGCAGCCTTGCCGTCATCACCTTCGTTGGCATGGAGTGCCAATGGGAAGCTGCTCAGGTCGTCACCCTCGGCATCACCGTTGCTGATCAGGTCGAGATAACCTGTAACGGGCTTCACAGTACCTTCCAGCATAATAGAGGTAATGGTACCTGCGGGGCTACCCCAGCCAGTCTTGATGGCATTCAGGTGTACATACTCATAACTGGACAGATCGACAACAGCCTGGCCGTTTTCTGCAACAGTTACATTAATCTCTGTGGTTTTGCCACCGTGTGAGTCGCCACCCTCTTCGGGAGCAGGACGATTCATCAGAATGCGGAACTGCATTCCTGCAGTAGCATTGATGGTCATCGTCTTGGTGCCGGTAAGATCGGCATACCAGAGATAGTAAACATAGTCGTGGCCAAATACTACTTTGCCAGCGCCTACTTGTGTGTAGGTTGTGTACTCGCAAGAGATAGCGTTGCCCTCTACTTCCTCGGGCTCTGCAACCTCATTCGCACCTGCACCCCAACCATCCCAAGCCTTGAACATAGACTTATCAAGCTCGGCCTGATAGATCTTCTGTCCCATGGCGTTCGTTGCGCCCAGCATAATCAAAGCCAGGGCAAGAATCATTTGGTAAGTTTTTCTCATGTTTGAATGTTTTAAGTTTATAAATGTGAATTGTAATGTTTTCGAAAAACGCTGCAAAGTTAAAGCCCTTTGGCGTAAAGGACTTTATCTTTTGTCTCATTGTGTTTCATTTTCGTAAAAACATGAAAAAACAACCGTTATTCATAGTTTCAGAGTCTTATTTGTTGTATCAGGCTTCACGGGCAGCATATTCTGAAGGTGCCTCGCCGAAATGTTTACGGAAAAGCGTAGAGAAATGTGCGAGATTAGAGAAACCAACGGTATAGGCTACCTGCGTGATGTTCAGTTTCTGCTCCTTTAGCAGTCGTGCAGCCTGTTCCAGACGGATGTTACGTATGAACTCGCTGGTAGAGATGCCTGTCATCTCCTTCATCTTACGATGCAGCTGAGCACGGCTGATGCCAACCTCCTGCGTGAGCATCTCGACGTTGAAGTCGCTATCGGCCAGGTTCTTGTTGATGGCTTTCATGATGCGTTCCATGAGCAGCTCGTCGTTGCCCTTCACTTCGGGTGCCTCGATCTTTTCGGCTTGCAGCTGTGCACTGGTGTATTTCCCTTTCAGCCGCTGACGGCTCTGGATGAGGTTCTCGATAACCATGTGCAGCTCCTGCATGTCGAAAGGCTTGGCAAGGAAGGCATCGGCGCCACTCTCCAGCCCCTCCAGACGATTACCCACATCGGCCATCGACGTGAGCATCACCACGGGAATGTGGGAGATGGTGATATTGGTCCTAATCATGCGAAGCATGGTGAAACCGTCCATTTCGGGCATCATCACATCGGAAACCACTGCATCATAGGAGCCGCCGGTGAGCAGTTCCTTCAGTCCTTCGCGACCGTTTCCACAAAGGGTAAAGCGGTAGAAACTGCCCAGTTCCGTGGAGATGTAGCGGGCAATCTCCTCATCGTCGTCAACTATCAGCACGCGGTTCTTGGTGCCGGAGACCTGATTAAGCTTAACGGCTTGTGCAGCAGTCTGACTGTTCTGGTCGGCCATCTCTATCTCTTCTGGACGTAGATGAGCATTGCCCAAAGGCAGGGTCACAGTGAACACTGCACCTTGCATGTCGGTACGGTTGGCAGCATCGATGATGCCGTGGTGCATGTCTACTATCATCTTGCAGAGGTTCAGGCCGATGCCAGTACCTGTGACATGGAGCTGGCGGGAGTTCTTGCCTTGATAGAACCGCTCGAAAATGTGTTTCAGGTTCTCATTGTCCAGACCAGCCCCATTGTCGGCAACAGAGAGAACAAGCGAACCCTCCTCACCCATCTTTTCATTCTTTCCCTTTTCCAGGGTGATAGTTATTTCTCCACCATCCTCACTATATTTGAAAGCGTTGGAAAGGAGATTGGAAACCACCTTGTCGAACTGAGACCGGTCTATCCATGCATCCAGCTTGCTGAGGTCGCCGTGCTGGTAGTTGAAAATGATGCCGCGATTCTTGGCATTGAACTCAAACATCTTGTAGATTCCACCGATGAAACCGACCATTTCCGTTTTCTGGCAGTGCAGGTGCATCTGCTGCTTGTCAATCTTACGCACATCAAGAATCTGGTTCACGAGACTAAGGATGCGCTGTGTGTTGTGCTCAATGGCTTCGAGAGCCTCCCCACCAGGAGTGGCGGTTTTCAGTTTCTTCAGAGCCGACAGGATGATGGTTAGCGGCGAGCGGATGTCATGGGTGGCATTGATGAGGAACTTCATTTTCTCCTCGTTCAGCTGCTGGTTGGTACGGCGACGCCATATCCACCCTAACAACCCTATTAACCCTAATATCCCTACGAGGTAAATCACATACGCCCAGGTGGAACGGTACCAAGGAGGAGTCACCTCGACAGTGATCGTTTTCACGGCCGAATAGACACCTGCCGAAAGGGCGCGCACCTCAATATCGTATTTACCTGGCAGCAGGTGGCTCAGCTGGATACTGTTCTGCCCATCCTGCGTCTGAAGCCAGTCGCCACCGCCTATGCGGTATTCGTAGATGATATTTGAGGGATTGGTGTAGTCGAGCAAAGAAAATTCCAGGGCAATGGCATTGTCGAGGTAGGATACGCGGAAGTGTTCGCTCTCTATCACAGGCTTTGTGGTGACAGCATCGCCGTTCGATTCCGTCAGCGTGGTAACGGAATGGCCTCCGATAAGGAAGTCTGTGAGTTGGACGGCAGGCAGTTCACGATGTGTGTTCTTCACCTGTGCAGGATTGAATACGGTCAGGCCATCGTTAGTAGCAAAGCAGACAAGATCATCGTCCGTATGAAGTCCTACCCCGTTGACATACTCCTGAGTTGTGAGACCGTTGCCGTTGACATGGCCGATGAATTTACGTTCCTTGAAGTTATACTGCCAAAGACCCATGGGAGTTGAACACCACAAGTCATTATTGTTGGACTTGACAATATAGCCCACCACTTTGTCCTTCAGAGACTCGTCCTCATTGAAGAGCCTGGCTTCCGTCTGACCTTGTTCATAAATGTAAAGACCCTGATCGGTGCCGATGAGTATATTGCCTTTTGGTGTCTCGCAGAGCGAGCGGCATAACATGCCATTGAGCAACTGATGCCACCCCAAAGCACGGAAGCTGTCTGTCTTGGGGTCGTAGCACGATACTCCGTTTGACGTGGCCAGCCAAATGTGTCCCTTGCTATCGGGCATCATGGCTTGGACCCAGTCATTACAGAGGAAACCCTTGACAGAGTCTCTCATATTGATGCTGAAGTTGCGCAATTCACGTGTCAGTGTGTTATAGACACAAAAGCCGCGTCCATAGGTAGAGATATAAATGTTGCCTTGGTCATCGCATGTCATATCGTTGAAGCGGTCACAGTCGAACACCACTTGCAGGGATGACTGTCCTGTCAGCGGATTGTAGGTATAGAGACCGTCGGTGGTTCCTATCCAGTACTGGTTACGGTGATCGCGGAAGATAAATTCTGCTGACGACGGACATGCAGGACGGGCTATCACACGTCCGTTGCGGTCGAAGCCAAACACACCATTGCCTTGCACCGTACACCAGATAATGCCGTTCTCGCCCTCGCACACAGAGGTAACGGTGGAACTGAGTGTGATGCCTTGGGCGGCAAAGCTCCAGGTACGGAACTGTGGTTGCTGGTGAGGCAGTACCAGAATACCTTTTGACTGGCATCCTACCCAGAGGTTCCCCTGCACATCTTGTGTGATACCCCAAATCTTGGCTGTATTCAGATTGATTTCATGGTTTACGCAGTCCACGCGTTCCAACTGGTGGCTACCCTGTGGCAGTCGGAAGAGTCCGTCGCCTCGCGTACCTATATATATATTATTGTGACTGTCCTTGAAGGCAGAACAAATGGCAAAATCGTTCTTACCCATGACAGAAAGGTCGAAGTCATCATTTTCAAACCTGTTATTGCGATAGGTATAGAAACCGCGCATACAGACAATGAGCAGTTCGTTGTCGCGCTCAATGATGCTGGCAACATTACCCAGCGTGGAGGTGAACTGCTGGATCTTTCCCTTTTGGTCTTTTACAGTTACTATATTGTTGAAGCCCCGTTTCCAGATTCTTCCGCGCGAGTCCTGCATCAGCTGGCTGTAGTAATTGTTCTCATCACTGGTGGTATAGAGACTGTCGGGATGCTCCATCTTGCCATCGATGAGTTCGTACAAGCCATAGCCAGAAGTACAGGCCATGATACGCCCGTCTTTCCACTCTGAGACCTCAGTCACACGTGGCTGCAGCCCGTTGGGGAACTCATAGTGCTGAAATGTTTCTGTGGCATAGTCAAAACGGTTCAGGCCCTTGGCTGTTCCCACCCATAACTGACCTTTACTGTCGCAGAGCATACTGACAACAATATTGTTGCTGAGAGAATTGGGCTGATCGGTATTCCGCAGATAGGTGGTGAAGCGATAGCCATCGAACTTGTTCAGACCGTAGTCAGTGGCTATCCATATATAGCCATAGTGGTCTTGGCAAATGGTGTTGATGAGTCCGCTGGAGAATCGTGATGAGGGGTAAAAGAGTCCCGTCTGGGCTATCATGTTCAGCCAGCCCATGAGACATATTGTAAAAAGGATAGTCCGTTGTTTCATAGTTATGGTAAGTATTTTGCGCTATCTGCGTGCAAAGATACAAAAAAGGAACTAAATACAAGCAAAAAAAGAGAAAAAAGCGCCAAAATTAGCTTTTACGTGTAACGATAACTTTTCTATTTGTATCAAACGAATAAAAAAAGAGCGGCGACCGATATTCTCATACGGGCTGCCGCTCACATTAGTTTTACCATAACTAACTAAGTCTATTTGCAAAATACTAACTACTAACTACTAACTCGGCTTAGGCCAACCCGGCTTAATCGCCAAGAATCTATAACTAACTTGTACTTATGAAGAATACGAATAACTATTTCTTGCCTATTTGGCGTCCGCTGACGCGATTGTGGCGTTTTTTCTTAATCACAGTGCAAAGGTACAACGAAAAAGCGAAACAAGCTATTTCGCATGTTTCGCTTTTTTTGTTATTCGTAATATCTTGTGAAAAACTTATCTTTTCCTTAATGTTTCAACAATTCGAGACATCTGATTAGGTATTCTGATCTGCTGAGGACACTTGGAAAGGCATTCGCCACAGTCCTGGCAGGCACGTGCCCAAGTCTTCTCGTCGGGCAGTGCTTTCCGGTAGCCCTCCAGGAACTGCTCCTTACGTTGGGCAAAGTCGGCAGCCTTGCCGTCGGGCAAGGGGAGTATATGCTCATTGACAGCCTCATTATAATAGGCAAAGTTTGCAGGAATATTGACACCGTAGGGGCATGGCATACAATATTCACAAGTGGTACACGGGATCGTGGGGAAGCCTGACATCTGGTCGGCGATATTGGCCAACAGCAGGTTCTCCGCCTCTGTACAGTTCTCCAGAGGCGAGAATGTCTTGACGTTATCCTCCAGATGATCCATGCGGTTCATGCCGCTCAGTGTAGTCAGGATGTTGGGATAGGAACCTACCCATCGGAACGCCCACCTTGCCGTGCTGTCATCAGGACGGACAGCCTGTAACTGGTCAGTGAGTTCTTTGGCCATACGTCCGAAGGCACCGCCACGCAGCGGCTCCATCACCACACATTGTACACCTGTTTTCTCGCATTTGCCATACAGGTATTCGGCATCGGCATCAGTGCGACGCCCACCACGCATGGAAGCATGGCGCCAATCGAGGAAGTTCATCTGGATTTGTACGAAGTCCCAATGGTATTCATCCTGATGGTCGAGCAGCCAGTCAAAGTCGCGGACATCACCGTGGTACGAGAACCCCAAGTGCTTGATACGACCGGCCTCGCGTTCCTTTAACAAGAAGTCAAGAATGCCATTATCGAGGAAACGACCTTTCAGCGTGTCCATTCCCCCACCGATGCCGTGCAGCAGGTAGTAGTCAATATAGTCAACTTTCAGTCGCTCTAATGAGGTTTCGTAAAGCCGGCGTGACTCATCGTACGACCAAAGCCTCCGGTTCTGGTTCGACATCTTCGTGGCTACATAGTATTTGTCGCGGGGGAATCTGGACAAGGTATTTCCCGTCAGCACTTCCGACTGTCCGCCCATATACATTGGAGCTGTGTCGAAATAGTTCACGCCATGGGCAATGGCATAGTCTACCAGCCGGTCTACCTCCTCCTGGTTATTGGGCAGACGCATCATTCCAAATCCCAGTAGTGATATTTGTTCCCCCGAGCCGTGCTGTACACGATAAGTCATACGATTCTCTGGAGCTCTCTCCGAGGGTCGATTGGTGTCGGGACGTGCCCAGAGTTCCAAGGGGTTTAGTGCCATCATAGCCATGGCTGAGCCTGCCCCCATTCCCAAATGCCGCAGGAATTCACGGCGGTTCATGTCTTTTTGTTTCTTGTCCATGTCGGTAGGTGTTAGGTGTAGGATGTATTGTATTGCGGAGACAAAAGTACAAACAAATTCTTAAATAACCAAATAATCTGACTATTATTTCCGACAGTTGTCTGCTTGCACTCTTCTATAACGGCATAACACCAAGTAGGAGATAAACACCTGCAACCAGTGTTTATCTCCTACTAAAAATATTTACGCGTAAGTTACAAGCCTGTCAGGGTTTCGGCAAATACCAGTTCTGCTGATCCATGAGGCGTGCACGCAACTCCCCATTGACAGTGCCATCGCGACGGCTGATGGGATCGGCCAGATAGGCAGGGTCGTTGCGGCGTAAGGCCACACGCATCAAGTCGTAGAAACGGTAGCCCTCAAAGGCACCCTCCAGCGCCATCTCTTTGACAATCATATCTTCGAGCAGGGGAATCTGATAGCTTACAGAATCCTGACGGCTGGCCAGTGCAGAAGCAGGCTGGGGCAGCACATAAAGTGTGTCACATTCGGCACTACCAGCACCGCGTGAGTGAACACCCTGGGTGTTGTCAAGCGTAAAGAGATCTGGGTCGAACCTAATCAGTTCGCCTGCAGCAGCTGTCTCGGCTTCATCGATGTACTTCGTCACGTTGTCCTCACAGAGACCAAACTTCAGTACGGCAAAGGCCGACTGCGGATAGCCTGCACGGTTGAGTGCTTCGGCATAGCGAAGATAGACCATATTGGTGCGATAGAGCGTTACGCCGTCGGAATTGAATTTTTCAATGGTCTGGCGTTCGTTCGATACACGTGAGAAGCGGTCGGTAGTGGCAATACGCTTCTCATAGATGGTGCCGAAGCGCAGGTCACCAATACAATTGCTGTTGAGCAGATTTGTCTTGGGTGCATAGATGGTATCCTGAGAACCGTCAATCTTAGTATAGGTGGCACAGTAGTCTGTGGCTGCCGAGAGGGCGTGAATACCTTCTGAGGGAGTCACCTGTGCATACTGCTGGTTGATGGTGGTAGAGCTGAAGATATTCTTCAAGTTGCTCATGATGCCATAGAACTCACTGCTTTCCATCGGAATGAAACACAGACACTCAGAGTTGTCACTGTTGAAAGAGAACGAATTGCGTGGCTGGCGGAACTCCTTTGACTGGGCATCCTGCCAGTAAGCATGAGCCTTGCCGGTGGTTACTGGTTTGGTGCGTAACGACAGGTAGTCGTGGTAGAACCGTGCAGCCTCTTCATAACGTCCAGCCCAGAGGCAAAGGTCGCCCAGCAGTGCCCGCACGGGAATGAAGTACTTCTGGGAGTTCTGGCTGTTAATTTGTCCGTAGATAGGCAACTTGGTGTCGACATAGGGCTTGATGTCGTCAATGAAATAGTTGCACACAGCAACGATATCGCTGATGTTGGCCTTCATGGCTGCCTGGGCATCTACCTCGGTAAGCAAAGGCTCGGTAACCAGGGGCACCTGTCCGTAGAGCTGAGCCACCTGCAAATAGGTCCATGCACGGAATGCCTTGACAGCGGCATACTCACTTTCAAACACCTTGCGGTCGTTCTTCACCAGATCCTTGTTGATGTGGGCCAGGAAGTAATTGCAGTTGTTGATAATGGCGTAGTAGTCGCTGATCTGATTGTAGGCATTGTGTGTGTCGATCTGGAAGTTGGTGATAGCCTTCAGGTCGGCAGAAGCCGATGGCGTAGTAGTGGTGAGGTCACCACGTAGCTCTCCGAGGAGCACGGTGCGGTCAGCCACTGCCTGCATCTTGTAGATGATGCCCATCACGCTATATACACTGTCAGTAGGAGCCTGTAATCGGTTGTCTTCCTGAAACTCTACCAGCTCCGAATCAGTATCCATGAGATCGGCGCACGATGTTAGCGCTACGCTAAATAATAAAGTATAAAGTATGAATGAAAAATATTTGAGTCTCATATCCTTTATCTTCTTTTTATTTTTATTAATAATAACTTATTCAGGCCGTAGGCCGCTTACAGGTTAATCTTCACACCAAGGGCAAATGAGGGAGCTATAGGCTGTAAGCCGCAATCAATACCCTGCAGAAGGGTGCTTCCGCTGACGCCACAGTCTGGGTCACTGCCTAAGTAGCGGGTAATGGTGAAGAGATTATAGGCACCTCCCCACAGCGTGATACCTTGCAGGTAGGTGTTCTGGATAGGAATAGAGTAGCTCAAGGTAACGCTGCTGAGGCGCAGGTAGCTTCCGTCCTCAATCCAGCGGTCGCTGAAGCGAGCATTGCCCATAGGGTCGCCATAGCTGATACGTGGAATCTCCGTCTGCTGTCCCTCACTGGTCCAACGTGCCATCATGGCTGTGGTCTGATTGTAGAAACGTGAACCACCTTCGAGCAGTGAACGCTGGTAGTTATACACATCGTTGCCCAGAGAGTAGCGCATGGAGGCGCTCAGGTCCCAGTGTTTCCAATGCAAACGGGTGTAGATGTTTCCAAAGAGGTCAGGGTTGGGGTCGCCAATGACGAAACGGTCGTTTTCGTTGATTACTCCGTTCTGGTCGCGATCAATGAAATGCATGTCGCCGGCACTGAAATACTCACGTTGGTCGCGGTCGTTTACCTGATAAAGCCCGTCACTTTCTGCCTCTGCCTGGGTAGCATAGACGCCTTGAGTCTTATAGCCGTAGAACACACCGGCTGCAGTGCCTACCTGAGACAGGATGGTAGCGCCGTAAGCCTGGGTCTCGAAGGACTGGTTGTTGTCGGGAAGGGCTGTGATTTTGTTCGTGTAGTGGCCTGCTGAGGCACCCACCTCCCAAGTGAGGTCTTTCAGGTTCAGCACCTTGATGCCGATGCCAGCCTGGAAACCAGAGTTCTCAAGTTTTCCCTCGTTGCTCCAGTTTTCTGCCAGTCCACTGGTCCATGATAACTGTCGCAGGGTAAGCAGGTTGCTGGTCCAAGCCTTGAACCAGTCGAAATGGAGGTTCACGCGATTGTTGAAGAAGTTTCCTTCCAGACCTGCTGTCAGACGGCTGGTGGTTTCCCATGCCAGCGAGGTATTGCCAATGTTTCCGATGGATTTTCCATCGACTTTCTGCGAAAGCATATTGTTTGCAACGAAGTAAGTCTTTGAGGCCGTGTAGTCAATATTGTCATTGCCCGTCACGTCCAGACCAACATTGAGGCGCAGGTAGTCAATGGCTTTGATACCTGCCAGCCACTGCTCGTTGGTGATAACCCATCCGGCATTGATGCTGGGGAAGAGTCCCCAAACCACGCCTCCGAGTTTCAGTCCATCGGCATCATCACCGAAACGTGAACTCGTTTCTGCCGATAAACCAGCCTCCACGTAATACTTCTCACTCCAGTTATAGTTGGCCTGAGCATACCAGGTGAGGTCGCGAGTCTTGTCGTCGGCACCCCACGTGGTACGATAGTTACGGGCGTTGCCGGTGCTAGGATATTTATCGTTACCAGTGTCATAACCCCGTTGAGCTGTAAGCTTGTAATTGCTGCTTGAATAGCGTATGCCGCCAATTACGTCGATCTTGTGGGCATTGTAGCGGTTGCTCCACGACAGACGGGTGTCGCTCATCACGGCATTCTGACGGGCAGCCATACTCTGTGACATGTTGGTAACAAGAATATCGCTGGTGGCCAAGAGACGGAACGGGGGTGTTCCTTCGAGGGGCAGATAATAGTTCTCGTTGGTGTTGACAAGTGTAAAGTTGAAATGCTCGGAAAGCGAAAGATGCCTGTTGAACTGATAGGTAGGAGTGACACTGAAAGTAACCATGCGGTTGCCTGCCTGGTTACGGTTCTCACCGTCGCCCAAAGACAGGATGCCTACAGGATTGGCCAGCCGTACACTGTTGACACTGACCTCACCATCGCGATCAAACACCTTGGCCAGGTAATTGTCAGCATCGGCCAGATAGTGGCTGGGGTTGCCATTAATATCGAAGGCATGGGGAGCCAGGAAGGGTGACTTGACGAGCGACAGGAAGGCCGGTGCAGTAATGGTTCCTATCGTCAGGTCTGCCTTGGCACCATCATCACGCAGGTCGCGGGTCACGTCACTATAGGCAGCATCGAAACGCACGTCAAGACCACGGAACACACGGATGTCGGAGTTCAGTCGCATATTGAAACGTGAGAAGTCGTTGCCACGCTGAGTAGCATCACCCAAAGAATAGCCTACCGACAGGTTATAGTTGGCAACATCGTCACCACCCTGTACATTGATACCGTAGTTGGTAATAAAGGTATTGTGGTATACCTCGTCAGTCCAGTCGGTATGATTGTGGTAGGTGTTATAATAATAATTTTTAGGGTCGCTGTTGATGAACTCCAGGTTCTGCAGGTTGTCTGTGAGACCAGAGAGCATCTCTGTGGCATAAAGGCGGTAATCCTCGGCTTCCATCATCTTAGGCAGACGGGGAAGCATCTGATACTGGCCATTGATGGTTAAATCAATTTTCGTAGCCATAGACTTGTTACGCTTGGTCTTGATGAGTAAGACGCCGCCGGCAGCCTTGGCACCATAGATGGCAGTACCATTTTTCAGCAAGGTAACGTTTTCTATGTCATTGACATTCAAGTTAGCCAGGATATTGTTATAGTAACCCTGATGCAGCATCTCACGGTTATACTGCATGTCTGTGATGACACCGTCGATAACCACCAGCGGCTGGGCGTTGGCCTGGAGGCTGGTAAGTCCGCCCACAAACATGGTGTTACCTATGCCGAGCTGTCCGCTGCGGGTTACCGAGTGGACATCGGCTCCCAGCTGTTCGGCCATCAGCGGGTCGATGCTCAGATGGGCCGTATTGTCGAAGTTCTCGGCACGGCGGCTGACATGCGACACTGTTTCCTGACTATAGATGGGGCTGAATGTGGCTGGATAAAGCTGGGCATCGGTCTTGCCTGGTGACTGACTAACGGCTTTCTGCAGCAGCTGATAGCCCTCAATGCGCATGCTTACGCTGCTGACATATTCGGGAACCTTCAGCTCATAGGATCCTTGTTCGTCGGTCATGGATGTGAAGCGATGGTTGCCGTAGGCCTCAACAATGACACCAGCCAGCGGACGGCCTGTGGCAGCATCGGTAACAACGCCACTTACCGTCTTCATTTCCTGAGCCATGGCTGCGCTTACGGACAATAGCCAAAAGGCAGTCACGGCGATGATCTTACATATTGTTCTATTCATAACGCTTCTCGTGTTTATTGTTCAGTGTTCAGGTTTTTCTTCGGGCGCAGGTAGATGCAGTCGAGGAACATCTCGCGTGAGAACTGATTGGACTCACGTGCAAGGATGCTACACTTCAGTTTCACTGTGAACTTCATGTTCGTCTGGTCATAGTTGCACACTGGCAACGTGAAGTTCTCGGCCAGCATCACGGTGTCTACCCGCGTGGGGTCAGTGGTAAACTTCGTATTGTTGCAATTGAACATTTGAGGTTCACCGTTCTCATCGACATAGCCGATTTCAGCCTGGAACTTACAAGGCTTCAACTGGGCATTGGGATTATAGATGGTAGCCGGCAGGACAATGGCACAGATGTCATAGGTGGCTGCCAGCGTGTTCTCCAACTTGAATGTCATGGTCCAGTTAGTAGTGGTGCTGCGCGGAGTAATCACCAGGTATTCGTTCTCCGACACGCTGTCGGCAGCATGAATACGGGTGGTATAAGTACACTGTGTGTCCTCCAGGATGAGTCCAGTGCGCTCACCTTCGGTCTTCACTTCACGGAGATAGGTCATCTCTGGAGTGAAAGGCCAACTGTTGACAGAATAAAGCGTTCCATTGCTATACTGACGGGGCGTGGCACCATAAAGGATGCCTCCTGGCTGGAAAGGCTTATGGAACACATGATACTTGGGATAGTGTTTGTCGTAGGCATAGGACTTAAGCGAATCCTCTGGACTGGACTGGATGGTACGACTGAAAACGGCATCGGAGAACAATGCATGGTTGGCCCAATAGCGTTGCAGCGAATCCGCGTTCTCCACAGTGGTGTCGTAACGGAAGTGAGACATAGCTTCGTCCCAAACACGCTGCCATTCATCGTTGGTGGGGAAGACTGCATAATAGGTAGAGTCCTCACTGGCCAGCTGGCCAATGCTTTCCAGCATGCGGTTGTGCTCAATGAAAACAGAGTCTACATAGATCTGCTCACCATCAACCATACCACCCTCTACCGATTGAGTGGGGCTGAACTCATCTTCGTCATAGCTGCTCAGTTGTTCACCGATCTTACTGTAGCGTGAATCGTTGAGTAATGCCTCGTAAAGATTGTAACGGTAGGGTAGTGTGTTCTGCAGGATATGCAGGATACCGCCCTTGGCCTTAATGTTGTTCTGCTGAAGAGGCACGTCGATGGCCAGGTTATTACCGATGGTGGCACGCTTGGAATTGATCAGGAAAAAATCGGTGGGCTTGTTAATGTTGGCAACCTGACTGTAGGACAGGTGATTGCCAACAAAGGAACGCACCACCATGGAGTCTCCCCTGTTAGTGGACAGAAGGTTGAGCACGGAATCCTTGTTGAAACTGCCATTGACGGGTGCCAGAACAGTAAAGGTCTGTGCACCGTCGAGCAGATCGGCATAGCTGACACCAGTCACCTTGTGATATTTGAACACCTTGGTCTTGCTGAGAACCTCGCGGAAGTCACTCAGTTCAGGATGCTGCTGGAGGGTCTGCCATAGCGTCAGGTCGCTGGTGCCCTCGGAAGCCAGACTTTCGTAATGGTCATCCCAGTCGCTACAGGAAACGAAGAATGAAGAACAGAGCATGAAGAGTGTTGCGCAAAGCAACTTCATCGGCACATTCGCCATCCGTTTCCATGATATGTTTATTTTGCTAATCATAACTATCATTTATTATTTATCATTTATCATTTAGGGCAAAGTCCGTTTAATGCCTGTCTTCACCTTCAGGGCTGTCGTAGACATCTTTGGGACAAAGCTCAATATAGTCGATAGACATGTAGAGCGTACTACCTTCCAGAATCTGACGGAAACGCAACCAGTTTTCCTGATCAGCACGGAGATACTGCTTTACCAGTATGCGGCGTACATCGTTGTTGTAAGTACGGAAAGGCTCAGAAGTGCTGCCATAGCTGTCCATGGCTTTCATGAAACCACGGTTACGCATGGCCTTGTCGATAGCCTTGTTCTCTTCCTCGTCGTCGGTATCAGGCTCCCAGCCAGTGTTACTGTCGAAGTTACGGAAGCTGATGGGAATGCCGCAAGGTTCGTTGTTCAGGTAAACCTGTGCAATGCCTCGGTCGTCACCTGTTGAGTAGCCCAGGCGCACCTCATAGGTACCGTCATGGGGTACGGGAGGCAGTTTTACTGAAGCATCGAATTTCTCGCCAGTGATACATACACCACTGCCCTGATAGTGACGCCAGCCTGTCTGCTCGTTACCGCAACCGATGAATGTATGGGAATTGTGCATCTTGAAATCAGTCAGATAACCGTTCTTGAAACCTATCATCTGTTCGGCCTTATTCATATAATATATACGCGCACGAGCATTCATGAAGTCGGGACTGAGGCAGCTTCCGTCAATTCTGATGCGGCAGTTAAGCACATTGTTGCGTACCTCCTTTGAGTAGACCAATATATCGTCGATATAGTGATACATGCCGTTGCTACACGATTGAGTATAATCATCGCCCTCGTTCTCCTTCAGCACACGTACACCACGGACCTTGAATGCGTTCTTCAGTCCCTTGCGGTTGATGTAGACTTCCTCTCCAGGGTTACTGCAGAAACGAATCAGCGTGTGGGGTGCCATGGTCTCGAAATAGTCCTCCGGGTCGTAAATGTTGAAGAGGCATTTCTGCTCATAGATGGCACCTTTACAGTGTACCCAGTATTCGCGTGAGCCGATGCGGTTGATGAGATGGTAGCTGATGAAGCGGTTCAGCGGGTTCCGGCGGCTCTTGAAGTCCTCGTCGTACTTGCCTGCATCTTCCGGATATGACTCGTCATAGACCTCCTTGGCATATCGGATCAGGTCATCCAGATTATTGATGCCATGGGCACGATAGAGAGAGTCGGTTTCTACAAAGGCCGTGAACTTGAAGTAACGGTGGTCGGGATACCACGTCGGACACTGCTTCGAGGCTGTACCGTCGTTAGCCGTTCCATAAGGCACCTTAAAGCCTTTACCGCCTACTGCTGAGTCGGGATCTACTGTATAGGTCTCGTCGACATATTTGGTAAGTGAATCCGCCATACCTGTCAGACGGAGTGCCTGGCAGAAGATGCTTAGGTTCGGATTCTCCTCCATGAGTGCAGGAAGGAACTGGTTACTGGCATTGATCACGTGATCAATGACATGCACAACACCGTTGGTTACCGAGTCATCCTTCTGGATGATACGAGAGTTCTTGTTCACATAGATGAGCAGTGCGTTGTTGTTGTAGACATCGCTGTCGGAAGTCATCTGGATATAGTCATCGTTCATATTGACAGGTGCTACTTCGCCACCCATGTCGGTTGTGAAATAGGCCTTGTCCTGAACGATATGAGTCCGTGCAAGCGTGTCGCACTTCTCGTTAGGAATATCATTCAATGTCGCATAGCCATTTTCCTTGAGGAACTGCCGGATGGCCTCGTTAGTGGGCGCAAATACAGTATAATGACCGTAGGTCTTCAGCATGGAGAGATAGTTGCCCCGTTCCAGAATGGCCTTGAAGTCGCTGAACTGTGCTTCATCAGACTCGATGAATCCTGCTGCCGTGAGTCGCACCGAAGAATAGAAATTCAGCGGGGCGTCACTGTCGTCATCGCTACAGGAAACGAAGAATGAAGCATGGAGGATGAAGAAGGCTGCGAAGAGCACCTTCATCGGCACATTCGCCATTCGGTTCCATGATTTGTTTATCTTGCTATTCATAACTGTCATTTATTATTTGTCATTTATCATATAGGTCGAAGCCCGTTTAATTCTTCTCCAGGTCAGAATCGTCTCCAGTATGATAAGCAGGGTTCTGCTGAAGGAAAGGATTCACCTTAATCTCGTTGCGGAAATAAGGTAGATAGAGTGCATTTGGGTCGGCCAGCCTGATCTGTATACCACTGATATTGGTCAGCTGCTTTTTGGTGACAGTCTTGGCCAGTTCCTTGGTGGTACCTGTACGGCGGGCTATACGAACCAGATCGTACCAGCGTTTGCCCTCAAACATCAGTTCACGCTGACGTTCGTCCATAACCAGTTGTTCCATGTTCTCCTTGGAGTCCTTGTAGTCGTCGAACTTTAGGACTTCACCGGTTCCAGGTGCAAAAGAGTTAACGGCACGCTTGCTAACAGCATTGATCAGTGAGAATGCATCCTCAAACTTGTCATTGCTCAGTTCAATAAGTGCCTCAGCCTTCATCAGCATGACCTCAGTAAGACGATAGACAATCCAGTGGGCATAGCTATCGGAACGCCAGCTGTAGGACGGTGTCCAGTCGCTCTTGGAGTTATCCAGTACAGCACGAGTGGCAGAATATTTGCCGATGTAGAACTGGGTGGTTCCTGCCTGATAGATGGATTCGTAAGCACGGCAGTCCTTGTTGTTGAACAGTTCGGTGCTGTTCAGAGGCAATCCCTCGTAGAACTCATCGACAGCTGCCAATCGTCCGTTGGAAGAAGAGCTGCTGCTACCATTGTAGTAATGGCTACTAATGTAGGTATTGCGATTGTTGTTGTTCAACTGCTCATTATAGGTAATCTCGAAAAGACTCTCAAAGGAATTGCCCTGTCCGAAGATGGCGTTGTAGGCATTACCTGAAGTGTTCTCGATCTTTTCCATATAGAGGGGAATGTCATTGAAGATGAAGATGTCGTTCTGTAGACGACGCTTCAGAAGATTGTCGAACTCATCCTGCTTGAACTTGATGACATAGTCGCAGCAGTCAATGCAGCGCTGCCAGTCACCCTTCCATAGGTAAAGGTCTGCCAATAGTGCATACATGGCTGGACGTGTGACGCGGGCAGTGTTGTCTATCTCGGCATCTTCCCGCTGTTTGTCGGGATTGGGTTTGCGGAAATAGAGCTGTGCGTCGTCCTTCACATCTTCCATATCGGCAATGATGTTGTTGAGCACGTCGTTGAACGAATCAGCGGGAACACGGTATTCCTTCAGATCATCGATACTGGGTTCGCGGCTGAAAGGTACGTCGCGGAAAGTACGGATCAGGTAGAAGTAACACAGTGAACGTATGAAGGTGGCCTCTGCAATGTTGGCCTTCATCTCAGAGAGTGTATAGTTAGGATCGAGTTCCTGCACCTGAGGTGCATAGTGGATCAAGATGTTGCAACGGTTGATGGTCTGGTAGAACGACGCCCAGTTACAGAAGGAATTACTGGGAAGAATATTCTCCTTGACCAGCTGCTCCAGATCCTGAGACGAGGCAACACCCATTTTCATATTGTCGGAACGAACCTCTCCCCACAGTCCCATACGGGTGACACAGTCCTCAGACTGCAGGCTCTCGTAGCAGCCCATCAGTACGCTGGTCACGTCGCTTTCCTTGGTCCAGTAGTTCTCGAGTACCACATCGTTCAGCGGTAGTACGTCAAGGAAGTCTGAACAGGAAGCGAGGAAAAAGAAGGAAAGAGGAAGTAGGAAGGAGAGAGCTTTGCTCACCATCCGCTTCATTGATTTCTTTATCTTGGTAATCATAATTCTCATTTTTCTATTTACAATACTCAATTAGAAGGAGATGGTGATACCTGCCGTGAACGACTTGGCACGTGGTGTCTGGGCATTGTCAGTCACAACACCATAGCCTCCATAGCCCACCTCTGGGTCAGCACCGGAATACTTGGTAAGTACAAAGAGATTGTTAGCAGAGATATAGAAACTCACCTGCTGCATGCCCAGCGACTTGAGGGTCTTCTGTGCCAATGCATAGCTAAGCTGCATGTAGTTCAGACGTATAAAAGAGCCGTCCTCAACGAAACGGTCAGAACCCAGCCAGTTGTATCCGTAGTTATAAAGTGCACGGGGGATAGGCATGTCGTCGCCCTCAACGCGCCAGCGCCACAGAACGGCACGGCTCTGGTTGTTATTTGAGTACATGTTCTCAGCCTGCATACGGGCTTTGTTGATAATCTTGTTGCCATAGCGGAAATTGAACTGGCTGTTGAGCGTCAGGCGACCATAGTGCAGCTTGAAACCGAAACCGCCGGTGAATTTCGGCAGAGAAGAACCTAGGTAAACAATATCAAGTTCATTGATCTGTCCGTCATGGTTGACGTCCTCGTAGATGGCATCACCGCCCTTGAATTCCTTTTCCTCGTCTTCCACGCCAGTGTAACAGAACATGACTGGCTTGGTACGGCCGTAGTTGTCGAGAATGACGTAGCCGTTCTCATCGCGAGCTACAGGGGCATTGGGGCCACTCACGCCAGGAACTTCTTCCGGTGTGTACTTGCTGTACTGGTAAACGCCCTTGTAACGGAATCCGTATATACCGCCTAACGGACGGTTAAGCTCTACGCGTGACAGATAACTGCCGTTCTGGCGGTCAAAGTCGCCATTGAGCGATGCCAAAACAGTTTCATCCATCTCAACCAGCTTGTTACGGTTGTTGGCGAAGGTGATGTTGAAGTCTGCCGAGAACTTACCCACCTTGAATAGTCGGTTTCCATTGAGGTTGAACTCCCAACCAACGTTCTCCATGGCTCCCACGTTCTGATAAGCCAGTGTCGAGAAACCTGAGCTGGATGGCAGGGAACGATTTCCCATGAGCAGGTCTGTGGTCTTCTGGCGATACACCTCGACATTACCATTGATGCGATCCTGGAAGAATCCGAAGTCAAGACCGAAGTTGACCGTTTCCTTCTGTTCCCACTTCAACTTTTTCAACTGTACATTGCTCTGGTATACGGAACCCTGGCTCAAGTAGCCATTGCCACCGGTATATTTGCTATAGAACAGTCCTTCACCACCAGGCTGATTACCAACGATACCCCAACCTGGACGGATGGCCAACATGCTGATGAATGGCAGCGTATTCTTTATCCAAGGCTCATCGCTGATAATCCACTTACCTGAGAGAGCGGGAAAGTTACCCCATCGCTCATCGGGACCGAACTTGGTACTACCGTCACGGCGCATGGAGAAGTCCACCACATAACGGCCTTTGAAAGCATAGTGGGCAGAATAGGTGAAATAGATGCTGCGCCACTGTCCGGGTGATGAGCCGAAACTTGAGATGATGCCAGGTGCACTTGCAGAACGAATGGTTCCCGAAGGCAGACCATATTCACTCGTGTTCTGGCCTGTGCTCGTACCCTTTGTCAGCTGGCCGCGGAGCATCATCATGAGCTGGTGATCCTGGTTGCGGAAGTAAGGTACGAAGGTCATTGTATGTGTAGTGGTCACACCCAGACTCTTATAGGCATTGTTGGTGGCCAGGTTTGCATCGTTGCTGCTCCAGCCTCCAGTACTCAGTTCCAGGGGACGGAACATGTCGTTGTAACGGTTGAAGATGTTGAACACGATCTTACCTTCATAGGTCAGACGGGTTTTCTCTTCCTGTATGCCTAACAACTCATAGTTCAGCTTGAACTCTGGCTCGATATTGTAGCTGGTCTCCTCGTTTTTGGCAAGGTTGGCCAAAGCTACGGGGTTATAGTCCTTGAGTTGGTTGTCACGGAACACTTCATTTACCGTGGGCAGCATATTATAATAGGTACCTAAAGAGTTGCCGTCCTTGTCTTCCTCATAGATAGCCAGGTTCGGCATACGGCGATAGGCCACCGAAAGCAGATCGGAGTAGTTCTTCTGGTTGTCGGTATAGGTAAGAGCTACGTTAGTGGCAATCTTGATTCGGTCTGATACAAAGTAGTCGAGTGCCACACGTGTGGTGAAACGGTCGAGCTGCTGCTTGATGATGGATCCTGTCTCATGGTCGTAACCGCCGGCAATACGGAAATGAGCCTTCTCACCACCGCCCGAAAGAGCCACATAGTGGTTCTGACGCCAGCCGGTCTTCTTGACGGCGTCTACCCAGTCCGTGTTATTGTTGTACATCTGGTACTCAGAGAACTCGCCACCCGACTTATAGTTGATTTCGTCGATATTGTCGCTGGCACCTGCGCGGAGGTGGGGATTGAAGTACTCCTCCTTCAGCAACATGGTATACTCGTCACCGTTGAGCAGTTTCATGCCTTCAGGCTGGAAAGTTCCTGTCAGACGGAAACTGTAGGTTACTCTGGTATTACCCCTAACACCTCGTTTGGTCTTGATTTCGATAACACCATTAGCACCTTGTGAACCCCAGATGGCTGTAGCGGCAGCATCCTTCAGCACGGCAATGCTTTCGATGTCCTCAGGGTTGACGTTGAGCAGTTCGGCAAACTTCTCATCATTGGCCGAAGAGAAGTCGAAGTCCTTTGTGCTACCTGTCTCCCAGACGTTGCCATCGACAACGATGAGCGGTTCGCTGCTTCCGTTGATACTCGACACACCACGTAAGCGCATGCTAGTGCCGGAACCTAAGTTACCAGAATTGGCCACGATGTCCAGACCGGCAATACGTCCCTGCAAGGCTTCATCGACGGTGGTAATGGCCAGACCCTCGAACTCTTTCATGTCGATGCTCTGGCGGGCAGTAGAGATTTCCTTTTGGGGAATGGCAAGACCCGATCCCTGTGCACGGCGCTTCGAGGTGACTGTCACCTCCTTGATCTGTGTAGCATCCGTCATCTTAATGGCAAAGCGAGTCTTATTGAAGGGCAGCGTCACGGTCTTATAACCTACATAGGTGACACGCAGTTTGTCCTTGGGATTCTTCAGCTTGAAGGAGAAGTTACCATTGATATCGGTCACAGCCGAAGCCACGATACGATTGGCGGCATCCAACTCCACGACGTTGGCCATCATCACAGGACCCAGTGCGTCAGTCACTGTTCCACTGATGATGTCTCCCGCATTTTGTGCGAAAGAATTGACAATTGACAATTGGCAACTGAGAATTATCAAGCCGGCTATTCTATAAAGTCTTTTACTAATCATAATGTTCACTTTTCAATTCTCAATTCTCAATTCTCAATGAATAATGGTTCGTCTATCAGATGGATAACAGCCGATGACGAGTTGTGGATAATCCGGGCAGAGCTCTTGTCGGCATTCTGGTAGGTGTATTCACGTGCCATGATGTTGTAAAGACCTGGGCGGTCGGTCAACACCTTGCGTGTGTTGCCTGCCTTGTCCTTAATGTGCAAGAAGCTTCCCTGCTTGTCAGTGAATACAGTCAGTTTGTTAAAGGTCTTCGACTCCCTGTTGATAGAAGCAGTCTCGTAGTCAATGCCTGCCGAAGCATCTGCACTGATGTCGTTGTTGCCCATGGTGTTGTCGGCCCCGATGAACAGGGCGTTGTCCTGGATGTGGTAGCGGAGGAAGTCATTGATCTGCTGTGTATACTGCTTGTACAGCAGATTCTGCTCGTAGATCATGGTATCCAGCTGTGCTACATCATCCCACGTTGCCAGCTTCTTTTGCGCTATGAGGGCATCAATGCTCTCGTTGGTGGGAACGTAGACGGTATAGTGGAAGTTATTGAATACGCTGATACAGGTGTCGCTGCATGCAAATCGTCCGTCATGGATAGTCTCCATCAGGTCACTGCCCTCCAGGAGCTCGCGGAAACGGCTGAACTCCGGATGCTGGCCCAACAGGTTGAACACCGTCTGCCGAGTACCTAGCACGGGTCCTTGGTTCAGGATGTAGGTCTTACCGTTACCACCGTTTGTCTGGTCGTAGATGAGGTCGATGGGCAGGGCTGAGGACTCGCCATTCACTTGGTAGCTACCTTCGACGAGCATACCTTGCGCACCTTGCTGAACATTGCGTACACGCAACATGGAACCTCCCTTAGTGCGATAGTACTCATGTCCGTCTTCCACGTCGCCAATAACCACATGGTCATCCAGAATGTTATACAAACGGTTCAGGATGGGGTTGCCGTCCAAGCTCTTACCTCCGGTATTGGTGTAGTTGCCTATGGAGTCGCCGGGGATACCTGTCTCGGGGTCAATGTTATGAATGCTGGCATATACCTCGTTACCCTTTCTGTTAGGATCGTAGTGGAAGCGCAGCATCTGGGTCTGGGGTTTGCCATAGGAAACAGGGTCGATATATTCCAGCATGGCGTCGTTTGACGGCAGGAAGAAACTGTAGCGTGAGTTCAGTGAGTTCAGGTAGGCACCGTAGTTCAGCTGCTCAATAGCCCAGTGTATGATGCTCATGTTCTGGTCAACCACGGTAGGATACATGACGCTGACAAACGATGTAGGCGTGAATACGTGATTTGTCAGGTAGATGGCACCGTTACAGGCAAGCCAAACAGAGTCGACGTGCTCCTTGGTAATACCCATTGGGTCTGCAGCATCGTTCAGGATGGAGATGAACTTCGATGGCACGCTGCTGATGAACGAAGGCAGCATGTTGGCATTCATGAACTCCGTCAGAGTGGAATATGGGACATTTTCCCACGAGCCGAAACTCTTGCGAAGTGCCGCACCAGCCCCGTTCTCCCAATATTCCTGCATAGCCTGGTCGCTGGGTACCAGCATGACTGCCATATCCTGCTGCATGGCGGTCTCGGCCGATGCATTGGACAGAATGTAGTAGCTGTTCCATCCCGGGTCGAATCTCAGCTCGCCGTTTGCCAGGCTCTTTTGGTTGTGGGTGGAGGTAAACTCTGCACCTCCTTGTGAACGCTTGGCAAAATAGCGCAACTGGAACACGGAGTCTATCTGCGTAGAACGGTTGGCATTGTAGGCGCGTGTTACGTCGTCACCGCAGTAGTCGGGTACGGAGTAACGCTGCAGCAGGCTTGAAAAGATGGTTGTGTTCTTTTTCTTGTTGATGATGTCTGCCATGTTGGGCAGCGGTGTCATCACCTCGCTCATCCTGTTGACGAAACCGTTCAGGCACTTGATATTCTGTTCCTCTATCTGTGCACCGTTCACCGATGCATCGCCGTCCTTGCGCTGCGTGGTGTAGTTGAACAGGAAGTCATAGTCATCGTTGGTAATCTGCTTGTTGTTCATGTGACGCTCAATGAAATGAATCATGGGCGTGGGTGTCATGTCGTGCATGAGTACCAGGTTCCTGTCCTGATAGTTTTTCCAGTAGATGGCGTTGGGCACGTCTTCCTTTGGCATCACCTGCACCGTGTCATAGATGGAGAGTGACGACTGGCGGCGCATACAGTTACCCTCAATGGGTCCCTCAGTACTGGAGAGTGACTGCACCTGATAGCTGTTGTCTATCATGGCGCCAAAGAGCAGCATACGCTTCTGGGCTAGACTCAGCCCTTCATAGCTCTTCACACCCCAGTCGTTCTTCTGGTAGAATCGGGCAAAAGCCTCGTCGTCAGCAGCGAAAAGAGTCTTCGAACCAGTTTTGTCAAGCACCTCAGCATAGTTCAGGTCGTTGATGAGCCGCACCATGTTGGTGAAGTTGCCCTGGCCGTTAAGCCAACTGTAGATACTCTGATCCCACCCCGCAGGGGTCTTTTCATCGAGATCATACTCTTTGCACGACGTCAAGGTACTGCCACCAACCACCAGCACTGCAGCGGCCAGCAACAAGTGACGGGCCCGCATGCAGATTTTTTGCGTTTCTTGGGTTTTCATACGTTTTGTCGGTAATGATTTGTTATTGAATTGTTTGTTTTGCCTTGTTATCTTTGATCCACATTGTTTTTTGGCGATGCAAAGGTAATAATAAACCGCGTATTGCGTTTGTTTACATGTCCGTCGCGTTTTTCTGTTCGTTACGTGCGCTTATAAATATGTTTCGCGTGTTTTTCTATTTGTCTCATGAAGAGGTTTCGCGTGCGCGAATACCTTATTTTAAAGAATGTGCAACATCAGATGAACGGTTTTTTGCGGCTTTTTTCATAACTTTGCAGCAGAATTCATTCAACACACATCATGATGAAGAAAAACTATTTTGTAGCTGCCGTCCTCCTGCTGACGGCCATGGCAACCAACGCAGAAGAAAAGCGTTTTGTTAGCCCTGACGGACAGATTGCCGTCACAGTGAACGATGAGGGTGGAAAGCCTGTTTATCAGGTAAGCCTCGGTGATAAGGATTTCCTGGGACGTTCCCCGTTAGGTCTGAAAGCCAATTTCGAAGACCTGACACAGGGACTGACCCTGAAAGCCTGCAACATCAGCAACGTCAAGGACTCGTATCAGCTGAAGACCTTCAAGCAGAAGAATGTACAGTATGAGGCTACTGAGGCGGTCTGCCAGTTCGAGAAAAACGGGCGGCAGGCCATGGATGTTATTTTCCGTGTCAGCAATCGCGATGTGGCTTTCCGTTACAAGATTTATCCCAGGAGGGGACGTGGCGGCGAGACCTTGGCGGCTGTTATTGAAAGTGAGGCTACAGGTTTTGTGCTGCCTGAAGGTTCAACCACCTTCCTTTGCCCGCAGTCCAAGCCCATGGGTGGTTTTGCACGTACATCGCCTTCCTACGAGACAGGTTACACTCTTGACGATGAAATGGGCAAAAACGGATGGGGCGAAGGCTATAGCTTCCCCTGCCTGTTTAAGATTTCTGCCGGCCAAGGGTGGCTTCTCATCTCTGAGACTGGCACCGATGGTAGTTATGTGGCTTGTCGCCTGCTCAACGATGGTGGTGCGAACTATCGCATAGGTTTTCCACAGACTGGTGAGCTGAACGGATACGGAACTACCACTGCTTCCGTTCCCCTGCCTTGTCTCACCCCATGGCGCACCATCACCCTCGGCACGTCGCTGAAGAACATTGTTGAGACCACTGTTGCCAATGACCTTGTTCAGCCCAAGTATGAGCCTTCGTGCGAATACACTTATGGCAAAGGCATGTGGTCATGGATTATCGGCATGGATGCCAGCTGCAACTTCGATGAGCAGAAACGCTATGTGGACTTTGCCGCAGCTATGGGTTACCGCTCCCTGCTGGTCGATGCGCTTTGGGACACACAGATAGGTTATGAGAAGATGGAGGAACTGTCGCGTTATGCCCGCAGCAAGGGTGTAGGGCTGTTCCTCTGGTACAATTCCAACGGTTCGTGGAACGATGCCCCTCAAGGCCCACGCCATAAGATGGACAAGAGTGGTGCACGCCGCAAGGAGATGGCTTGGATGCAGAAGAACGGCATTCTGGGAATCAAGGTCGACTTCTTCGGTGGCGACAAGCAGCAAATGATGCAGCTCTACGAAGATATCCTCACCGATGCCAACGACTATGGCATCCAATGCATTTTCCATGGCTGTACACTGCCGAGAGGTTGGGAGCGGATGTATCCTAACTACGTAGCCTCTGAGGCCGTTCTCGCTTCCGAGAATCTGCACTTCGGACAGGGTGCCTGCGATGCTGAGGCCTTCAATGCCTGCATCCATCCCTTCATCCGTAATACCGTTGGTTCCATGGACTTCGGCGGTTCCACGCTGAACAAGCACTATAGTGTGGACAACCAGCGCGGCACAACGCGCCGCACCAGCGATGTCTTCGCACTGGCCACAGCTGTGCTCTTCCAGTCGAGTGTGCAGCATTTTGCCCTGGCACCCAACAATCTGACCGATGCACCCGCATGGGCCATAGACTTCATGAAGCAGGTACCCACCACATGGGATGAGACCCGTTTCATCGACGGCTATCCCGGACAGTATGTTGTCATGGCTCGCCGCAGTGGCGACAAGTGGTATGTAGTGGGCATCAGTGCCGAGGACGTGACGGCCAAGGGTGGCAAGGCCGAGCCTCGCAAGCTCACCCTCCCCTTGGATATGTTCCCGAAGGGCGCCCAGCTCTCAGTCTATACCGACGATGCCAGCCTGAACGGCAGCGTGAAGACCGTTGTGCAGAACAAGAAGCAGACGCTCCTCGTCACCATCCCCAAGAACGGCGGCGTGGTCATCACGCAATAGGAAAAGTCATCCCGCCACTCAATGCTACTCCTTCAAGCAATCAAAGGTCGAGATCCAAGCAAAGAAGCCCGTTCCTTCAAGCAAGGAACGGGCTTCATTCAAGCAAGGAGTAATACCCCGTTTTTGATAAGATATTCCTGCTGATTCTGAGAATGCCGCTCACACATAGCGGGAATACTGCTCACTCAAGGTGAGAACTATTCTCGCCCCATGCGAGCGGCAATACTCGACGCTTTTGCAACGATACTCGCCACTTTTGAAGCGCATAATGCAACTCCTTCAAGCAACGAACGCTACGCGTTAAGGCAACGAGCAGCGATCAGAAGGCCAATGAGCGCAACGCACAAGGGCTGTGAGCGCAACGCACAAGGCCAACGAGTAAAAACTGCGAGAGGCATTCTGCACGTCCAGTAGCAACAGCTCACGTTACCTAAAGTAACACAGCACGTTACCTTAGTTAACGGCTTCCGTTACCTTAGGTAATGCAGGCTCACGTTTACCCTATTTTTTGTGTCACCCTTGTGTCACCCTGTGACACCCTTTCAAAGGCTGCACGCCCAGTGTTTATCGGCATTGTGTCAGCGTGTCACCCTTTTCTTACTTTTTATGTATATATTAGAATTTGGCTTCTCACAGTTTCTGCTTTTTTGCTTGATTACAAAATAATTGTCCGAATCGCTTGGCGGTTCGGATTTTTATTTGTATATTTGCACCCGACTCAGGTAGCCCTAAAGGGTGAGTGGGTCATACTTTTGTGGCAAAAGGACGTTTACGAACGTTATCTTCGACGTGAGAATCTCGCAAATTCAAGACCAGAAGATACGCAACTGAAACGTCCACTTTGGGTGTATTGTACCCTGTCCGTGTTTTGGACACCGTCAATATATCTCGGCGTGGGCTATCTCGAGTTGCTTATCCTGGTCAAGGCAATGCGAGAGCCCTCACGTGGGATAGGCGAAGTAGAGCACCCACGTCTTTCCGTTTAACACGATTAACCGCTGAATCCGGGTGACTATAGGTAATATACTTATTGCATATGGATCAAATTACTATTAAGGAACTTTACAAAAAGTTACAAAAACAAATTGATGCCGCTGATGACATTGATGTCTTTTACATTGGTAAGGCTAAGGATGTCCAGAAGAGAGCGAAAGAACATCAAGAGCAAGACCGTTTACCATTTACCATTACTTTAGCATCAGGTTCAGAAACATCTATTCTTAAAGGGGAAAAGTATCTGCAATCAAAATTATTAAACGACAATCGTTGTTTGAACAAACAGAAAGGAGGAGGACCTGAGGTAGAACATACTGACTCTCTCTATTTTTCTTATAGGAAGAAGACCACAAAGATAAAAACAATTGACGAATTAGACTATGAGGAGTTTGAGTGGGATAAAACGTACAAATTAATAGAATAAAATGGAACATAAAATAAGCAAAAATGAGATAGCTATTTTATGTGAGCTTCAATAATAATTCTAAAAAGATAAAGAAATGAAACTAATAAAACAATTATGTTTGGCATTCTGCTTGATAATCAGCATGAGTGCCTTTGGTCAAACAGAGGTAACAATTGGTCAGTTGAAATACGTGCTGAATGGTACGGAGGCGTATGTCTCTGGATACGTGGGGAGTCCTACTGACGTGGTGATACCTGCAACAATTGAATCTGACGGATTGACGTTTAAGGTGACTAGAGTCAATGGGGGCGCATTTCGTGATTGCACTACGATAACCAGTGTTAAAGCTGTAGGAAGTAATCTTAATGAGATAGGATATAGCGGTAATAGCTATGGTGCTTTTCAAGGATGTACTTCGCTTGCATCAGTTTCCTTTCCTTATGTAAAGATAATTAATGTAGGTTCTTTTAAATATTGTAGCAACTTACAATCTGTTTGGTTAGGGTATAGTCTTACGAATTTAAACGGAGGTAGTGTTTCTTATGATGGCGTCTTTTATAATTGCACAATGCTTTCATATATTATTATTCCTGCATCATGCACACCAAATAGTCGGTATACATTTTCAGGCTGCAGCCGTCTCCAGGCCATCATTTATCTTGGCACTCAAACAGACAAATGTGGTTCGAATGCCGATGTATATAACGTAAACAATATGCTAAACTGGAGCGAGAGCAGCTTTACCTATTCGGGCAAGTCGCCACAGCCGACGTTTACGACCAACCTGCCTGCTGGATTCCAGCCCACTAGTAATGCGGCTCAGGGAAACTTGGAGAAGAATGTGGGAACATATGAGACAACGGTGCCCGTGACGTTTAGGAACACAGAGATGGAATTCACGGCGAATATACCTTATACCTATACTATTACCCCGGCAACATTGACCGCTCGCGTGAAGCCTGCGACGAAAATGTATGGTGAGGCCAACCCGCCGTTCCAGTCGGAGTATTCAGGATTCGTTGGAGGCGAGGGATCATCAGTCATTAGTAATCATGGCACCTATTCCACCAACGCAACTACTAAGAGCAGTGTTGGCAGTTACGCTGTTACTCAGTCGGGAGCATCGGCTACGAACTATACTTTCAAATATGAGAGTGGAACGTTAACAGTGACCAAGGCACCACTACGTATGGAAGTAAGGGACAAGAAAATGGAATATGGAGACCCGATTCCCGGGTTTGACGTGGACTATTATGGTTTGGTGAATAGTGAGGCCAAGCCAGAATGGATAACAACTCCCTCTGTCACTACATCAGCTACGTCGAAGAGTGATGCTGGTACCTATCCGATAACTATCAATGGCGGCGAGGCTAAAAACTATGACGTAAAGTTCAAAGACGGCACGCTGACCATCAACAAAGCCATACTGACAGCAACCACAAAGGATGCGAGTAGGATATATGGAGAAAAGAATCCTGATTTCGAACTGAAATACGAGGGACTGAAAAATAATGAAACGGCTCCCGCCTGGGCAAAGGCTCCAACTTTTGCTACGCCTGCTACGGAGACTAGTCCTGTGGGAAAGTATGATATCACGGCAACAGGTGAGGCTAAGAACTATGTACTACAATTTGTGAACACTGGAAAATTATCCGTCACGAAAGCGCCGCTGAAAGCAACGGCCCGTTCGTACACAAAGAAACAGTTTGACAACAACCCCAAGTTTGTGGTTGACTATGAAGGCTTCAAGAACGGTGAGACCAAGTTGGCACTGACGGAAGAGCCTATCGCCACCACTACGGCCACACTGAACAGCAAGCCCGGCACGTATCCTATCACCTTGTCTGGTGGTATTGCCATGAACTATGAGTTTACATACGTCAGTGGCATATTGACCATCATTCCGCGTGATGACCCAGACCCCAATGCCAACGTGCTGACTATCGACAATCTGGTAGGCAATAAAGGCTCACAGTGCATCCTGCCGATAGCCATGAAGAATGAGAAAAAGATTACTGGAGTTCAGATAGACCTTTATTTGCCTCAAGGTGTGACGATAGCCAAAGACGGCAAGGGGAAGATGCTGATTTACACCACTAATCGTATGGCTGGAAACTACTCAGTAACGAGTAACCAGATGAATGGATTTGTAAGAATCCTAGGCTATTCTACCGATGGCGATGCCTTCACAGGCAATAGTGGCGACATCTTGAATGTAACGCTGGATGTCAGCAGTTCAATGGTTGATGGCGACTACGACATCAAACTGAAGGATATTGTGCTCTCCGATGTGAACAATACGGAATACCATCCCGAGGATGTAGATGCTACGCTGACTGTGAAGAATTACAAGATAGGTGATGTAGATAACAGCGGAGCCATTAATATTAACGATGTGGTATGCATCATCAACTATATTCTTGGCAAACAAGTGGGAACGTTCATTGTTGAGGCTGCCGACGTTGACGGTAGTGGAAAGGTGAATATCAATGATGTGGTGACACTGATTAACCGTTATATACTGAAGCGTACTAATGTACGTGCCAAGACAACTGAAAATGTGACCAGAGGGGTTGAGGACAACAATTATCTGCATCTGAATCAGATTGACATAAAGCCTGGCGAGACGAAAGAAGTGGAGCTGTTGATGAAAAACTCTGGTACGGTGGCAGCGGCTCAGGGTAATATCAAACTACCAGAAGGCTTGTCGTTTGTCACGAAAAGCAATGGTCGTGTGGACGCCAGCAATGTGGATACAAGAGCCGAAGGCTATACGCTATCGTGTGCCATACAAGATGACGGCTCTATGACCTTTGCCCATTATTCGCCTGACGGATATACATACGATGGCAAGAGTGGTGGAATCTTCAAATTTAAGATTCAGGCCGCAGACGATGCTAAGTCTGGCAGTTATGAGGTAAAGATGTCAGAAGTCGTTTTGTCGGTTGATGGAGTAGGCGTAGAAATACCCAACCGCACAAGTGTGCTGAATGTTGAAGGTGGAAGTAACGATGAGACTATCTTTGACGTTGGCGACCTGACCAGCCTTGTGAACTATATCATGAACAGGCAGGGCAGTGTGTTCAACCAGCAGTATGATCTGAATAACGACGGAGAATTCAACATAGGTGACATAATCCTGATGATAAAGATGATTCACCAGAGCAATGCTGCCCGTGTAACTATGGCAAAAGCAAGGACAGTAAATGGCCTGACGACAGATGTGGATTTGTCGAAGTTTACGGCAGCGCAGATGATTGTGAGTGTAGGCGAACAGGCAAAGGTTGCCTCCATCCGGCTGAAAGGAAAGAACAAAGAAACACATAGGTTGAGTTACGAGCCAATGGGAAATGGCCTGTTCTCTATAGTCATATACTCTCAGACAAACCAACTGCTGAATGTAGAAGAGGATGGACTGCTTGAAGTGGAGTTCGCAAACGGCAGTAGTGAGGTTGCTATTTCCGATGTGATACTGTCCACTCCTGCCTCTGATTGTGTCTGGATTGACAGCCTGCCCGTAGGGGCTACAACGGGTATCTGCCTGCCAACGGCAACAGAAGCCTACGACATCTATGACCTGAACGGCAGAAAGGAACTGAAGGACGGACTGCGCAAGGGCATCTATATTATGAATGGTAAGAAGACTGTGGTCAGATGAAAGCAAGGATTGTATTTCTCATGGCAGCCCTGCTGACTATGACCACTGCCCTACGGGCAGCTGACGGAATAGGAATAGCAGAGGTATCGGTGAAGCCTGGCGAAGAGGCCGACCTGAAAGTATCCATCACGCAGGATACGAAAAACTATATGGGCTTCCAGTTCGACATAGAGTTGGCCAATGGCCTGTCAATGGTGTCGAACACAATCTCTAATGGGCAGAACAATGACCCTGTCTGTGATATGGAGAAGATCGGGACCAACACCTATCGTTTCATGGTTTACTCCAATGCCTTGAAAGCATTCAGTAACGGAGAGGTCCTGTCGCTGCGTGTAAGGGCAGGCAGTGGGATGGCCTACGGTGAGTACCTGCTGGCATTGCGCAATATTATTCTGTCGGATGAGAATGGGAACACCGTGAAGCCAGCAAGCAGGAACTGCAAGGTCAGGGTAGTTGTTGACCATTTGGAAGAGAGCCTGTCGCTTGAGAGCGGTGTCATCAAGCAGGGAGAGACGGAAGATGTCGGACTGTCTATCGCGCAGGAGTTTGAGTATTCCGGCTTCCAGCTTGATTTGAAGTTGCCCGAAGGTTTGTCGTTGACTAAGGGCATCGACGGCCAGCTGTACACAGTATCAGGTAGCCAACCAAGCGACCTTGTATGTGAAGTGGAGGCATTAGGTGGCAACAGCTACAGGCTTATGGTCTATTCCTACTCTCTGAAACCGATTAAGAGCGGTGAGGTGCTGAAACTTCATATCAAGGCAAGCAGCGGAATGGAACCGAAGGACTATTCGCTGCAGCTGAGCCAGATGATGCTGTCCGATGCTGATGGACAGGTGAAGAAGCTGAGCAATCGTGTGTCTACCATCAAGGTGATAAGTGGGAGTTATACATTGACATATCTTTTGAATGATGAGGTATACAGGACTTATGAAATGCATTCAGGAGAAACGATTACCCCAGAACCTGTACCGACGAAGGAGGGCTACACGTTCTCTGGTTGGAGTGGTGAGCCAAGCACCATGCCATCAGAGGATGTGACTGTGACTGGTTCGTTCAACGTCAACTATTACAAACTGACCTACATGGTGGATGGTGAAGTGTACAAGACAAGCGAAGCTGAGTACGGTACGCGTGTTCCTCCTGAAGACGAGCCTACGAAGGAGGGGTACACCTTCTCTGGTTGGGACGGGCTACCGAACTCGATGCCTGCTCACGATGTTACAGTGACTGGTTCGTTCACTAAAGGTAATTACACGTTAACATACGTAGTGGATGGTGAAACATACAAGACTGTCAGCTATGACTATGGTGCAAGTATAACACCAGAATCCGAACCCACGAAGGAGGGCTATACATTCTCAGGGTGGAGCTATATCCCCAGCACCATGCCAGCAGAGGATGTGACTGTAACAGGAACATTCACTGTCAACTACTACAAGTTGACCTATATGGTTGATGGTGAAGTGTACAAGACGTCCGAGATAGAGTATGGCGTAGGTGTTGTTGCAGAATCTGCACCCACGAAGGACGGGTACACCTTCTCTGGCTGGAGCGAGATACCCAGCTCCATGCCTGCTCATGACGTGACTGTGACAGGTTCGTTCACTAAGGGCAGCTACACGCTGACGTATGTGGTGAATGGTGAAACCTACAAGACTGTCAGTTACGACTATGGAGAAAACATCACACCTGAGTCCGAACCCACGAAGGAGGGCTATACGTTCTCTGGGTGGAGCGGTGAGCCAAGTACTATGCCAGCAGAGGATGTGACTGTGACTGGTTCGTTTACAGTCAATCAATACGACTTGACTTATATGGTTGATGGAAAAACCTACGATGTTGTCAGTTATCTGTATGGTGAGACCATCACGCCTGAGGCAGAGCCTACGAAAGAGGGCTATACGTTCTCTGGCTGGAGCTGGATTCCAAGTAAGATGCCTGATGAAGATGTAACGATAACAGGATTCTTTACTATCAATAAGTATAAGCTGACGTACATGATTGATGGCAAGGTATACAAGGAAGTGGAGGTGGAGTATGGTGCAGCGATCAAACCAGAGCCGCAGCCCGAAGGTGACTACGTCAGCTTCAGCTGGACGGGACTGCCAGAGACCATGCCAGCTAAGGACGTGACGGTACAGGCAGATTATGTTACAGGCATCTACGGCGCTACGCTAAATGATAAAGGACAAATGATAAATGATAAATGGTACGACCTGAAAGGTCGCCGCATCAGTCAACCGAAGAAGGGCGTGAACATCCTCCGTAACAGCAACGGAAAGGCTAAAAAGGTCGTGATAAAGTGAACTTCCCTGTCACCTTTGGGTTGTTCCGATAGTTGGAACAACCAGTTCTGGTAATCTATACGAGTTGTCCAGATAATCCCTTTACCCCCTAAGAGATTATCTGGACAACTCGTTAAGACTATCTCTATGGCGCGTAGAAATGCCAAGGTGGCAACAAGTGTGCCTCCTAAGAAGTAATCCTTTCGAATAATAAAGTAAAAGGAAACAAGGCGAAAGATTGTTGTTACATACGGATAAGCCGTTTTGGGGGAAAAGACATATCTTTG
>JAEEGF011952485.1_pt1 | contig 40444 bp, 38 predicted proteins | sample 9134171 | NCBI WGS metagenome assembly JAEEGF01 (sample SAMN16246542, study PRJNA631951) | gut metagenome | biome: gut microbiome; feature: rumen; material: AP-attached | host: Bos | place: Iran: Karaj | collected 2018-10 | reverse complement strand
AAACTCCAGTCCTGGAATCTCCTGCGTGAGCATATCCTGAATGTTGGTGGCATCGGCAATCTTGATGTCATGGGGTGTGATGAGGCGCGTGACCACGGGTGCATCCTTCAATGCCTTTGGCGAATGCGATGCAGTCACAACAACCGGATTCAGTTCCACCGAGTCGCGAATCGTGGTTTGTGCCACAACACTGATAGCTGGCACAGCCCAAGCCATGCCAGCTACAAGTGTACGTATGAATATGTTCGTCGAGCGTTCTTTCACAACTATTTATCCTTGCTACCGTTGAAGGTTGTTACCATTTCGAACGGCATACTGCCATACTTCAAAACATAGGTTGCCACAACGGCCTTTCCTTTAGGATTGGTATCGAACACAACCATCAGTTTAGACACGGTAAAGGTTTTCTCTTCTCCTTTGGCATTGGTTACCGTACCAGTGAATGAGTCGAGCGTTCCAGAGGCACCATTGTTATACTTCTTCAGCGGGATGTTCTTCACCGTGAGTGCCGGAATGACCATCATGCCTTCTCCCGACTGAGGAATAATCATATCGATACTTGAGTCGGAGGACTTAACGAACTTGAATGTAGCGGTGTCGTCTTCGGGATCTCCCATGATGACGATAGTCTCTTCACCTGTATAGGAACCTACCACCTCATCGGCAACGGCTACGGCGGAATCGTCGTCGCTATCGCATGAACTAACACCAATCACGATGGCAACTGCGGCCATCATCACTTTCAGAAAATTGTTGATTTTCATAAACTTCATAAATTTGATTAAATAATTACTTATTGTCTAGTATAGTTGTGTTATTGCGCTGTACTCAGTTGCTGATTCTCGTAGTCATACTCCGACCCGTAGGCGCTGTGAGGAATGCTGAAGATGACAATCATGAACAAAACCGCCAGGGCGACCATCCACCTATTATGCTTCCACTTGAGCGTTAAGAGAGCCGCCAAGAAGAACAAGAACGACAACAGCGTCTTATTGTCTGTCAGGTCGGTACCGTAAGGAAATCCTGTCCACCAAGGTCCGAAGGCCGCATGCTGCACGAGTGGGCCTAAGATGAATCCACCTACAAACAGCGTTGCGACCGTGATCAGCAGCCACCGCTTGTATTCCTTTCGCGTGATGACCAGCATGAGTGTGTAAACGGCAAACAGCATGGCGGCAAACATCAGCAAGATATGAGGAATCAAAATGCCGGCAGGAACATCGTTACGAAAGCGTATGACAACGGGTTCTTCAGCAAGATAATCCTTTCCGTCGACGGTGAGGTAATATTGCAGCTTTCCTGCGACGGGCTGAACGGGCAAGGCGGCTTGCAACACGCTGTCCTTCCACGAGAAATCGACAGAAGCAAAATCGTTTGCCGTAGGATATTGACGATAGTGCAACTGTGCCTTGGCGTCAGCGGGAAGTCCTTTCAGTTTCACGATTTCGTCTTTCTGCACACCGCTTCTAGGCAGCTTCAGCTGATAGCTGTCGCTACGCAACTCAACCGTCACTCGTTTGGGATGCGTGGGACCGGTGACGCGCTGGTAGATGCTTAAAGCCAATGTGATGACTACGGCCAATAGCCAATATAGGAATTTCTTCATCTCACGGGAGGTGTTAAATGTACTTGGAAAACAATCGTCTTTTCGTCGCGCAGAACCTTCACGGGAATGGTTGTGCCGGCCTTCAGCTCAGCAAGGCGTTCCATGTATTCATTAATGTCTTTGACGGGCTTGCCATCGATTTCCTGAATGATGTCTCCACTACGGATGCCGGCCTCGTGAGCGGGCTTTCCTGCAACAACGATATCGGCACGAAGACCGGGAATATCGCTTGCTCCCATGACATCGGGCATCAGACCCAGCGTCACCTTAAACTTCGCGTGACTCATCTTCTGACTGCTCGGCACGTTGATGTAATCGGGTGCCTGGGGCATAGCTGCCAGACGAGTGATCAGCTGTTGCGAGAAATCGAAGGTCTGCTGCATGCCATCGTAATTCAAGGTCGCAGGCACGTCAGCTGGGGTGTGATACTCCATGTGGCCACCAGTGGTGAGGAAGAGTACGGGGATATCGGCAGCCACGAACGATGCCTGGTCGCTAGGACCATAGCCATCAGGAATGCAGCTGACGTGCAGTCCGGTCAGTTCGGCCACATTCTCCACCATCTCCTTAAACGTGCTGCTCGTGCCCGTTCCCGACACACTCATGGCATTGTTGCGCATGCGTCCCACCATGTCAAGATTCACCATTGCAACAATTCGCTTGAGGTCGCCGGGGAGGTTGATGCGTTGCTGGTCGGCATGCTTCATCCAGTCAAGGAAGAACTTCGAACCCACCAACCCTTGTTCCTCAGCACCGAAGAAGGCAAAGATGATGCTTCGTGGCGAGCGCACCTTTTTAAAATGCTTCGCCAGCTCGAGCACCACGGCATCTCCACTTGCATTATCGTCGGCACCAGGATGAACGCCCAACGTGTCTGGACGGCGCGAACCAGAGTCCTTGCCACCCATGCCCAGATGGTCGTAATGCGAACCTACGACGATGTATTCGTTCCTCAGCTGTTTGTCGGTTCCTGGAAGCACAGCGATGATGTTATGTGTGGTGCGCTTCTCGGTCTTTCCGTAAGTGAAATTGTGATAGAAGCCCACCTTCTTCTTTCCACGCACAATGGGTTTCAACTTGAGGCTGCGCAACTTGCCGACAATGAATTTCGAAGCAAGCGTGTCGCCGCGAGTGCCGGGATATCGGCCACCAAGCTCTTGCGAAGCGAGGTATTCCACCGCTTGTCGCATGTCGTCGAGCCGCATGGCCGTACTGCGATCATCGGTCTGCAGACTTTGAGCATTTGCCTGCAAAACGAGTGCGAAGGCCAAAGATAATATCAGCAAATATTTTCTCATGAATCTTGCTTTTTCAAATTTCGAGTGCAAAGGTACAACAAATATTTCAATCTACCAATCCATATTTATGATGATTTTATCTTTAAATACATACCTAGACATGAGTAGAGTCGTCGTAAATAATGGGATTCCCGTTCGTTGCATCCCCATAAATAGTGAGATTCATCCACTTGTTTGTATGCAATTGCATGCACCGGCATTTTTGGCAATGCATAAAAAAGAAAAAGAAAAGGAAAATGAAAGAGAAAATGAAAATGAAAAGGAAAAGGAAAAAGAAAATGAAAAAGAAAATGAAAAAGAAAATGAAAAAGAAAATGAAAAAGAAAATGAAAAAGAAAATGAAAGGGAGTAAGAATATAAATATTCTTCCTCCTCTTCTTCTGTTAGCAATTGCTAACAGTTAGGAGGAGAAGGAGGAGGATTTATTATAAATAAGATTTACTATGAATCGAAACAGAATCATCACAAACTACAAACATTTTGCTAAAGAGAAATATACGATTTAATACCATCGTATTTTTGGTAATACATAATAAGGATAAAGATAAAGATAAGGATAAAGATAAAGATAAAGATAAAGATAAGGATAAAGATAAGGATAAAGATAAGCAGCATAGCTGCTGTAAGCATTAGCGATACCGCTAATGCTAATATATAAGCAGCGGCGGCGGCTTAATTTTAAAATTTTAATCAAAGAAATACCGTAATAGAACAACCTTAGCCAGTCGGAATATGCTAGCCACATCGTAAAGCATAACTCCCAGACACGAAACGCATAACCCTTGAACGCAGAAAGCATTGCTCTCAGACTCCAAAAGCATTGCTCTCAGACTCCAAAAGCATAGCTCTGAGGCTCTAAAAGCATAGCTCCTAGGCCCCAAAAGCATAGCTCTTGAACCTTCGGAGCGTTGCTCTAGAACACAAATGACATGCAAAGCAATCTTTCACATATTGAAACAAAACGAAAAATATGTAATATCTTTTGGCACTTCTTGCGATTTTTTGTAACTTTGCACCGAAAGCTAATTGGTAACGCAACAACTAGACCCAAACATGAAACACTACCTAAAGAAACTTGAGGAGACAATCGCCTCCCGATGGGACCAAAAGGCACTCTGCGACTACGGTGGCGAAGCCCTCACCTACGCAGACGTAGCAACACAGATTGAGAAGTTTCGGCTCTTTCTGGCCGAAGCAGGAATCGCCAAGCGTAGCAAGATAACCATCTGCGCCCGCAATAGTGCCCGCTGGGCATTAACTTTCTGGGAAATCAACGTCAACGAATGTGTAGCCGTGCCGCTGCTCGCCGACTTCCACCCCAATGGAATCACGACGCTGACGCACCACTCCGACAGCATCTTGCTTTTCACCGATGAAGACATCTGGCGCAAGCTCAATGCCGAGCAGATGCCGATGCTGAAGGCCGCCATCAACGTGAAGGACGGCAGCCTGCTTTGGCATCGCGACCAACGCGTAGCAAATGCCTGGGAGCGCAAGGATCGCATCTTTGCCAAGCTCTATCCGAAGGGGCTGAAAGCCAGCAACCTCTCCTACCCCACGAAGAACATGGACAAGCTGGCCATCATCAACTACACATCCGGCACCACCGGCAATCCCAAGGGCGTGATGCTCACCTATGGAGCTCTCTCCGACACCGATGAGTTCAGCAACACGCACTTCCCCAACGAACCCGGCGAGACCATCGTCTCGATGTTGCCCATGGCCCATATGTACGGACTTGTGATTGAGTTCATACACCCAAACATCGATGGCGTTACTGTCTACTTCCTTGGAAAGACACCCTCGCCGACCACGCTGCTCAAGGCTATGCAAGACGTGAAGCCATACATGGTAGTAACCGTTCCGCTGGTAATGGAGAAGGTGTATGCAAACTCCATCAAGCCTGCCTTGGAGAAGGCGAAATGGTTGTTCCACATTCCACAGGCAAAGAAGTTGGTCTATCGCATCGTCAGAAAGAAAATCATCGCTGCCTTCGGAGGCAATGTGCGTTGTTTCATCATGGGCGGTGCACCCTTGAAGCCAGAGGTGGAGCAATGCTTCAAGGCCATGAAACTGCCGTTCACCGTGGGTTATGGAATGACAGAGGCTTGTCCGCTGCTGGGATGGGAATGGTGGACCGACTTTGTGCCGGGCTCGTGTGGAAAGCCAGTTCACGACATACGCATCGATTCGGAAGACCCACAAAACGTGGTTGGCGAGATTCAGGCGCGCGGCCAAAACATCACCATCGGCTACTACAAGAATCCCGAAGCCAACGCAGCTGCGTTCACCGACGACGGCTGGTTCCGCACAGGCGACCTGGGTCTGATGGACGAAGCCGGCAATATCTTCATTCGCGGACGCAGCAAGTCGATGTTCCTCAGCTCGTCGGGCCAGAACATCTATCCTGAAGAGATTGAAGCCGTGCTGTCGAGTTGTCCTTATGTAGCCGAATCGCTCGCCGTCGAGCGCAATGGAAAAATCGTCGCGCTGGTTTATCCGGAGATTCCCGACGACATGGACGACGACACCCGCGACGACATTCCAGAGGAAATTCGCGATAGTGCTAACAAGGCACTTCCCGGCTATAGCAAGATTTCGAAGGTGGTACTTGTCGACGAGCCGTTCGAGAAAACGCCGAAGATGAGTATTAAACGCTACCTGTATACTTAAAAAATCTGCAGAAAACTATTGCTGTTTGGGAAAAAAGCAGTACCTTTGCACGTGGAGATCTCGAAAAGGGGTCTTCACGTTTCATGAAACCAAAAATCAAAAGAGAAACCCATGATTAACAAGCAACTGTTACAACCCGAAAGTATCGTCGTCATCGGCGGTTCAAACAACGTTCATAAACCCGGAGGCGCCGTCGTGCGCAACTTGCTCAGTGGCGGCTATCAAGGCACGCTACGCATCGTCAATCCAAAGGAGGACGAGGTGCAGGGCATCAAGGTGTTCCACGACGCGAAGGAGCTGCCTCCCACCGACCTAGCCATTCTCGTCGTTGCGGCAAAGTTCTGTCCGCAATACGTTGAGTATCTGGCGAAGGAAAAAGAAGTGCGAGCCTTCATCATCATCTCGGCTGGCTTCGGCGAGGAGACCCACGAGGGAGCCGTGCTGGAGCAGCAGATTCTCGACACCTGCGAGCGCTACGACTGCGCGCTGATTGGTCCGAACTGCATTGGCATGCTCAACCGCTATCACCACTCGGTGTTCACCAAGCCCATTCCTTCGCTCAACCCCAAGGGTGTGGACTTCATCAGCGGCTCGGGTGCCACGGCCGTGTTCATTCTCGAGAGTGCCGTCACGAAGGGTCTGCCCTTCAACAGCGTGTGGAGCATCGGCAACGGTAAGCAGATTGGCATTGAGACGGTTCTGGAATACATGGACGAGAACTTCGATCCCGAGCGCGACTCGCTCGTGAAACTGCTCTACATCGAAAACATTGCCGACCCCGACAAACTGCTCTACCACGCCACATCGCTCATCCAGAAGGGCTGTCGCATCGCCGCCATCAAGGCTGGCTCGTCGGATGCAGGTAGCCGAGCCGCCAGCAGCCATACGGGTGCCATCGCCTCAAGCGACTCGGCCGTGGAGGCTCTGTTCCGTAAGGCTGGCATCGTGCGTTGCTTCTCACGCGAGGAGCTCACCACCGTGGGTTGTATCTTCACGCTGCCGCGATTCACGGGAAAGAACGTCGCCATCGTCACACATGCCGGAGGACCTGGCGTGATGCTTACCGACGCACTCTCGAAGGGTGGTATGAAGGTGCCTTCGCTCTCCGGTCCCATTGCCGATGAACTGAAGGAGCAACTCTTCCCCGGCTCATCGGTCGCCAACCCCATCGATATTCTCGCCACAGGAACTGCCGAGCACCTCGGACTTGCCATCGACTACTGCGAAAAGAAGTTCGACAATATAGATGCCATCATGGTTATCTTCGGTACACCGGGTCTCGTACAGCTCTACTCCGCCTACGATGTGCTGCACAAGAAGATTCTGGAGTGCAAGAAACCTATCTTCCCCATCCTGCCAAGCGTGAACACAGCCGGTCCGGAGGTGCAGGAGTTCCTCTCTCGTGGCCATGTGAACTTCTCCGACGAAGTGACGCTGGCTACGGCTCTCACACAGATCATGCGCACGCCGGAGCCCGCCAATCAGCAGATACAGATTCACGGCGTCGACGTGCCTCGCATCCGTCGCATCATCGATGGAATCAGCGAGAACGGCTACATCTCGCCCGACTTGGTGCACCAGTTGCTCGAGAGTGCCGGCATACCCACCGTTCCCGAGTTTGTTAGCTCCGAGAAGAAGGAAGTCATCAAGTTTGCCGAGAAGTGCGGCTATCCGGTTGTGGCAAAGGTTGTAGGCCCCGTACACAAGAGCGACGTGGGTGGCGTAGCACTCAACATCCGTTCGAAAGAGGTGCTGGCAGCAGAGTTTGATCGCATGATGAATATTCCCGATGCAACGGCTGTGATGGTTCAGAAGATGATTAAGGGCACGGAGCTCTTCATCGGCGCGAAGTATGAGCCGCGATTCGGACATGTGGTGCTCTGCGGATTGGGCGGCATCTTTGTCGAAGTGCTGAAGGATGTCTCGAGTGGTCTTGCTCCGCTCTCGTATGCCGAGGCAGAAAGTATGATCAAGTCGCTTCGCGGCTATAAGATTCTAAAAGGTACGCGAGGGCAACAAGGCATCAACCGCCGCCGCTATGCCGAAATCATCGTCCGCCTCTCCACCCTACTCCGCTTCGCTACGGAAATCAAGGAGATGGACATCAACCCGTTGCTCGCCGATGAGAAAGACGTCATCGCCGTAGATGCCCGCATTTTGGTAGAGAAATAGAATAAATGTAGGGATGCGGCGTGCCGCGTAACTGGAGGGGAAAGGCAAACACCAGAACGCGACACGTCGCGTCCCTACATGTAAGGGTCATTATATAATTACCACAAAACTTCACATTCACTACACTATGACTTATCGTGAATTTTTCGAGAAAGACCGCTTTGCCGCCGAGGCCGGTGTGGAAATCATCGACATGCGCGCCGGCTATGCCAAGGTGAGAATGAACATCACCCCCGCTCATCTCAACGCCGGTGGTGTATGCCAGGGCGGAGCTCTCTTCACGATGGCCGACTTGGCGTTTGCCATTGCGGTGAATATGCATGGAGTTCTGACGTTCTCCACTTCGGCCAACATCACCTACCTACGCTCCGTGTCGAGCGGATATGTGTATGCCGAAGCTCAAGAGATTGTCGACCACAAACGAATGCCCTTCGTCGAGGTACGTATTACCGACGACGAAGGGACGCTGGTGGCCATCTTCACTTCCAGTGGCTATCGCAAGAGCGACTGCCCGATTGATGCGGAGTGAAGTGGTAAGGATTCAGTTTTCTTTCTATTGAGTGTCGCTATGGTTATCGCGGGTTGTTCACCGCAAAGATAGCCATGCGCTCATCGAGCTGCTCGTATTGGTGGTCGCGAATGAACGAGGTACACACGCGCAAGCCTTCCTGATGACTGCCCGTCGTGACAAGGCAGATGGCAGACACGCCGTAGTACATCAGCTCGCGTGCCAGCTCGCCACTTGTCATGCCAGGATAGCCGATGGTGAAATAGAAGCCGTCGGCAACAGGCTGGTCGAGGTCGCGGTCGTAGACAATATAAAAGCCGTGCTTCAGGAAGATGTCCTTCAACTTGCGGGCGCGCTCGCCATAAACCTTCACGTCGTCGCGGAAGTTGTAGTCGCCATCGCAAGCCGCGCGGAAGAGCTCTGCCAATGCGTACTGTGCCGAATGGCTGGTGCCCGACGACAACGCATAGAGCATACGCGTCGAGAACACAAGACCGAACGGCAGGCCTTCGTAGCGGGCTGCAAGGTCGGGATAGTGGCGATTGAACAGCTTGTCGCCGATGCACACTACGGCAATTCGCTCGCCGGCATAGCTGAACGCCTTCGAACCGGAGATGAGCAGCATGTAGTTATCCGTATAGTGAGCCACCGACGGCTGATAAGGCGGCTGGAAAGGCACGCTCAGGTCCTGACGGAAGTCCATAGCGAAGTAAGCCAGGTCTTCCATGATGATGGTGTCATACTTCGTGGCGAGTTCGCCGATGGTGCGGAGCTCATCCTCCGTCAGACACACCCACGACGGGTTGTTGGGATTGGAGTAGATGATGGCGCAGATGTTGCCTTTCTCGAGATAGCTCTCAATCTTCGGACCGAGCTTCTCGCCACGGAAGTCGTAGACGTCGAAAGTCTCGTACTTCACTCCCTGCACCTGCAGCTGCATCTTCTGAACGGGGAAGCCGGGGTCGATGAAGAGCACGGTGTCCTTCCGCTTGTCGGCCTGCGAACAGGTCAGGAACGAGGCGAATGCACCCTGCATAGATCCCACTACGGGCACGCAGCCTACAGGAGAGATGTCGACATTGATGAATGCCTTCACAAACCGCGAAGCCTGCTTTTTCAACTCGGGATAGCCTTGAATGTCGGGATACTGCGAGGCGATACCGTTCTGCAAAGCGCGAATCTGTGCCTCCACGCCCACACGTGCGGCCGGCAGTCCGGGTATGCCCATTTCCATCTTGATATATTCCACGCCCGACTGCTGCTCCGACATGGCAGCCACCTGCTTCACCTCGCGAATGGTGGCCTTGGCAAAGTCCTGAATGCCGAGATTCGCAATCAGCGTGTCAACAATTTCTTTCTTAATTGGTGTTTGCATATTCCTATGATATAAATCCGCTACGCGGCGCTTTCAAAAACAAAAGAAAACAGAAAAAACAAATAAAAACAATTGGAGGGGAACCCTGCATTATAGCCGCCCCTTATCAAGGGGCTCTAAATGTTTTCTTTTGTTTTGTTAAAGACGCGAAAGCGTATGATTAACTACTTCTGTGCCGCGCGACCCATGGCGAGGGCCTTGATGTTAGCTTCGACGACGGCTTCGCCCTTACGACCGAACACGCGGCGGATGGCATCCTCCAGCTTCTCGTATTCGATGCCGAGGGCCTTCTGGGCGGCACCCAGCAGGATGACATTGGCCGAACGAGGCACTCCACCATCCTTCGCCATCTGCTCGAGGTCGAGCGTGATGACGTGGTTGAGCTTCTGCAGGTCGCCCATGATGACTTCCATATCAGGGTAGTTAGGAATGTTCTTGAAGGGATTGCTCGAAGTGATGATCCATCCCTCTTTGCTCAGATAAGGAAGATAGCGCAGGGCTTCCATAGGTTCCATCGAGATGATGACATCGGCGCCGCCCTTTGCGATGAGGTCGCTGGCAATAGGTTCGCTGCTGATGCGCAGATTCGACTGCACATCGCCACCACGCTGACTCATGCCGTGCACCTCAGCCTGCTTGATATAAAGATTCTCATTCATGGCTGCTTCGCCAATGATGGTTGCGATGGAGAGGATGCCTTGTCCTCCCACGCCACAAAGGATGATATCAGTTTTCATTTCTTTTCCTCCTGTGCTCTTTTTTGTTTCAGATGACGTTGTAGGGTCTGGATGCACTCGCGGCGCGGGATGATGACGCTGGTGCCATGATAGTTGATTTCCTGACGCAGAATCTCGGTGATCTCCGGCATGTTTTTCGGCAGGGGAACTACCACATGCAGATGCTCGTCGCTCAGGCCGAGTCCGCGGCAGATGGCCTCGAACTTATTCGTGCCGGCCGAGTCCTGACCGCCGGTCATACCCGTTGTCAAGTTGTCGCTAATGATCACGGTGATGTCGGCATTCTCGTTGATGGCATCGAGCAGACCCGTCATACCGCTATGAGTGAACGTGGAGTCGCCGATGATGGCCAGCGAAGGCCATTGTCCGGCATCGGCGGCACCCTTTGCCATCGTGATACTTGCACCCATGTCGACACAAGAATGAATGGCTTTGTAAGGAGGCAGGAAGCCCAGTGTGTAGCAACCGATGTCGCCAAAGACGCGTGGATTTTCATACTCCAGAAGCACCTGGTTGAGAGCCGTATAAACGTCGCGATGGCCGCAGCCCTGACAGAGTGCCGGTGGACGCGGAGCAACATCCTCGCAGGGAGCGAAATTCTCGCCGGCCTGCATGCCGAGGGCTTTCTTCACCACATCGGGATTGAGCTCGCCCGTGCGAGGCAACTCACCCGTGAGGCGACCCATGACGTTCGGCATTTCAGCCACGCCACGCACGATGTCCTCGATGAACGGCTGGCCTTCCTCGACGATGAGCACACGCTCACATTCAGCCAGCATGCGACGAACCAGCTTCTTGGGAAGCGGATACTGCGAAATCTTCAGCACCGGATAAGGACAACCCGTGGGGAAGCACTCTGAAACATAGTTGAAGCCGATGCCGCTGGCGATGATGCCCAACGAGTGGTCAGCAGCTTCGAAATATTGGTTATAGGCAGAAGTACAAGCATCCTCTTCGAGCTGGGCCTGCTGAGCCGTAACGGCATCGTTGCGACGGCGGGCGTTGGCGGGCAGCAGCACCCAGTTCTTAGCTTCTGCATTGTAGTTCATATCGTTTTCCTTGCGGGCCTCTGCCTTCACCTGCACAACCGAACGCGAGTGGGCCATGCGAGTGGTGACACGCATGAGCACCGGCAACTTCTGACGCTCGGAATAGTCGAAGGCAACTTCCATCATGTCGTAAGCCTCCTGCTGGTTCGACGGTTCAAACGTGGGCAGCATAGCGAACTTGCCATAGAAGCGCGAGTCCTGCTCGTCCTGCGACGAATGCATCGACGGGTCGTCGGCAACCAACACAATCAGACCGCCATTTACACCAGTCATACCCGAATTGACAAACGGGTCGGCGCAGACGTTGAGTCCGACATGTTTCATACATACCAGCGCACGCTTGCCCATGAACGACATGCCGAGAGCAGCCTCCATAGCAGTCTTCTCGTTGGTCGACCAACGGCTATGAACGCCACGCTCCTTGGCAAGCGGCGACAATTGAATAAACTCCGTAATCTCAGTTGAGGGCGTGCCAGGATAAGCATAGACGCCGCTCAAGCCGGCATCGAGAGCACCTTGGGCAATTGCCTCATCTCCTAATAAAAGTTTCTTCATAAGTTATCGTTAGATGATGATTGATGATGTTATTATCTTTTCATGACTACTCAACCACTACACCCATCGGTTGTGCCAGCGCTTCGAGGAACTCTTCGATACGCACCTGCCATTCACGCTGGGTGCGCACGTCGTTCTTGCTCCAGGCACTACCGAAGTAGTAGGTGAACTTCTGACCGCTCTTGTAGTTCTTCAGCACGCCCACGGCATGTCCAACAGTGCCGGGTGCAGGCTTCTTGTCGAGCACCTTGCGCATCTCCACATTTCCTTCGGGGAAGAGGCAGGCCACATAGATTTGGAAGTTCTGGGCGTTGGGGTTATCGGTCGGGTCGGCATAGTGCAGGAAGTTCTCACCCAAGACGACGCTCTCGGTGTCCTCAGCATGAATCACAACGCCGGCGGCAAGGTCGCGGGGCTTCGAGAGGCCCTCGTACCAAACCGTCATCTTATTGAAGTTCGAACCCTTGTCGAGACTCAGGATGCGATGTTCCACAACGGCCTTGTCGTTCTTGATCTCAACGGCGGGATAGGTCAGTTCAACAGTGAAGCGCAGGGGACCATTGTCGAGAATCTTGTACGACTCATAGCAATAAGGCAACAGGAGGTTCTTGCCATCCATCAGGGCAGGAGCGCCACAGCCAAGCGTGGGACCCACCTTATAGCAATCGAGGCCGTAGCCGTGGTCGAAATGATAGGTCGTGGCCTTCTCCACCTCAAAGGCTTCGTCCTTCTTGCCGGCAGCCTTCAGAGCCTGAATCTGCGAGTGGTTGGAGAGTTCGGTCTTGTAGCGGCCTTCCACCTCGAGATCAGGGGTGTTCTTCAACCACACATCGATGCCGAAAGCACGCTCGCCCGAACGCTGCAGAGCCGGTCCGTAGAGGCGATAAGCCGTACGGTCGTTCTCCCAGGCGATATCGTCTACGCGCTCGGGATACTGGCGACCGGTGACATACACCTTCGCGGGTTGCGGGCGACCAGGCTCAACAGTAAACACAGCCGTTCCACACGGGCGCACGGCGACATCGAGCAACAGGCGGCCATCGTAGGTCAGCTGATAGCCCACCTCTTGTCCGAGTGCATTCTTCACGACAAACGGCTCGCCTTGCTGAATGCCCAACTGCTTGTAGACGGCAGCTGCATCGACTTCGACAACTTCTTGCCGCTGAGCCTTCTGATCGTTTGAAACGCTGATTTTCACTTTTGCGGCCATAGCAGATGCTGGCACCAAGAGGGCGACGATAGCCCAAAGAAATAACTTTTTCATATTCTGATTGGATTGTTGATTCATGAATATCACTTCAGCTCATCGATGAAGAACTGGGAAATCTGACGAAGCAGGTGGTTGCGGGTGTTGCCACCATAGATGCTATGATTGCGATTGGTGTAGAGATTCATCTTGAAATCCTTGTCGGCCTGCACGAGTGCCTCGGCATATTCGTAGGTGTTCTGCGGATGCACGTTGTCATCGGCCACGCCGTGACAGAGCAGCAGGGCACCATGAAGGAGGTCGGCACGCGTGATGGCATTGAAGGCATATCCCTCAGGATTCTCCTTCGGCGTGCGCATGTAGCGCTCTGTATAGACGGAGTCGTAGAAACGATAGCTCGTGGGAGGAGCCACCGCCACACCAGCGCGGAACACCTGTCGGCCTTCGCTCATGCTCATCAGCGTGCAATAGCCGCCATAGCTCCAACCCCAGATGCCGATGCGGTCTTTGTCGATGTAGGACTGTTGGCCGAGCCAAAGGGCCGTTTCCACCTGATCCTTGGCTTCGAGCATGCCCAGCTTCAGATAGGTGCACTTCTCGAACTCGGCACCACGGGCTCCTGTTCCGCGACCGTCGACACAAACTACAATAAAACCTTCCTGGCAGAGGTAGCTGTCGAAGAGTCCACCCTGCCCCATCGAACCGATGTTCCACGAGTCGGTGACCTGCTGGCTTCCCGGACCGCTATATTGGAACATCACCACGGGATATTTCTTTCGTGCATCGAAGTTTGCCGGCTTCATCATCCAGCCTTCCAGCTCGATGCCTTCGCCGGTAGTGAAGTGGAAGAACTCCTTCGTTCCCAGCTCATAGTTGGCGAGCTTGGCCTTCAGGTCGGCATTATCGACGCGTGTGGAAAGGATGCGGCCCTTCTGGTCGCGCACGGTGAAGACGTAAGGTGTGTTGGCATCGCTCCACGTGTTGAGGAAGAACTGATAGTCGCCAGAGAACACAGCCGAGTTCCAACCATCCTGATTGGTGAGGCACTCGGTCTTTCCGTTCTTGTGGTTGACGAACACCTGACGGTCGCGAGCACTCTTCGTGGCAGCCTGATAGAACACGTCGCCCGTCTGCTCGTTGTAGCCGTAGACGTCGGTAATATCATACTGGCCGTCGCCAATCTTCCGCTCCTGCGTGCCGTTCATCGTGTAGAGATAGAGGTGCATGTAGCCATCGCGGTCGCTGGGGAGCAGGATGTGGGTTTTGCCCACAATCATCTGGCCGAGCACGTCCTCCTTCACATACTTGGGAACGCTCTCCTTGATGAGCAGTTGGGCGACGGTGGAGCGTGCATTCACGGTGTAGAGGTTCAGCACGTCCTGATGACGGTTCATCGAAGCCACGATGACCTTATCGGGTTCGCTCATCGGCAGGATGCGCGGCAGATAGCCATCGGCGTCGACCGGCACTTGCAGCTGGCGCGTCTGTCGGCTCTTGATGTCGAAGCTCCAAGCCGTAACGGTGGAATTCACCTCGCCAGCCTTCGGATACTTATAGCTGTAGAAGCCGGGATAGAGCTCGTATTCGGCACGCTGGGGCTTCATGCCCTGAAAGAACTGCAGCGAATACTCGCGCACGGCTTTCTCGTCGAAGCGCACCCAGCAGAGCATCGTGCCATCGGCCGTGAAGCAGAAGGCGCGGTTGTACTCGAACTCCTCTTCGTACACCCAGTCGGGGATGCCGTTGATGACCTCATTGAACTTTCCGTCCTTCGTCACCTGGCTCTCGGCGTTGTCGTAGAGCAGTTTTACGAGGAAGAGGTTGTTGTCGCGGACAAAGGCCACCTGCAAGCCGTCGGGACTCCACAGGGGAACCTGCTGCTTGCCGCCGTCGGAGAGGCGCTCCAGCTTGCGGCTTTTGATGGTGTAGATATAATAGTCGGCCTTGAACGAACGACGGTAGATGGGCTCGGTGTTCGTCTGGATGAGCATACGGGTGCCATCGGGCGACATCACATAGCCGTCGAAGCGCTCAATCTTCTCACCTTGCGTCTTCTCAACATCGAAGAGCACACCTGTCTCCTGCCCCGTCTTGAACGAATACTCCACGATTCGCTTGCCGTCGCCTGAGATGCTGGCATAGCGGTCGGAGCCTTCGATGGGGTTCACTCCATAAACACGCTGGGGCGAAAACTCACCACCCGTGATAGCCTTCAGCGTCAGCTTATCGGCGGCATTCACCATAACTGCCGTCAGCAACGCTGCACATAGAATAAGATATTTCTTCATAAATCTAAATAGGTTTTTCTCTTTGAATGCAAAGTTACAAAGAAAAAACCGAACGAAAAAACGTTCTGCGAGAAAAGATTGCACTTTTCGGTTTTTTAGAGATATTTTACATTTGAGGGAGAGGCGGCGCAGGAAAAAGATGTTGGGGGGAAGAGGATAATTTTGTAGATGATAAATGACGCTGAAAGCGTCGCCTCTCAATAGCCGTGGGTCGGAACGACCTACGGAATAAATGTTGTTACATAGCAAAGCACGCTGAAAGCGTACCCCAACATCCAACGTGATGGGCGACTCCTTCAGAGTCGACAACTTGTGCGACATCCCTAATCCGTAGGTGCGCCTTCGGCGTACCCACAGCTATTGAGAGGTGACGCTTTCAGCGTCTTGTGTCACCTAATAATAATGTATCTGAAAAAACGAAACTTGCTGAAGGATTCCCAAATGGAGAAATCATTCCGCCATGAGGAACGCCTCCATGTTGGTGTTGGGATGCTTAATCATGTAGCGCTCTGCCTGTGTGGTATACGGGCTTCTGAAGAACAATGTGTTCATCGACTTATTGGCTGCCCACATGATGCGTCCCATGTGCACATCGCGTTCTTGCTGCGTGGCATTCTCAAAGTTCGGCATGGGATAGCGGCTCAGCAACCAGAACACGAGGCAGTCGGGCACAATGTTCTTGCGGGTCATCGTGGCGCGTTGTTTCTCGTCGTAGAACTGCGCATAGAGCGGATAGTCGGCACCAAGATACTTGTCGAGCGAGATGCCGATCAGGCTATCGCCCACCACGATGCTCTGTCCCAAAGCGCCTATTTGCGCATATACCACGGGCAGCGGCATCGAAGGAATGAACTTCTGCAGGCGCGAGAACGAGAAGTCGAGCAATTTCTCAACATCGCTCATGTCGGCATACTGAATCTCGGCATCGGCCAGGATGGCTTGCAGCGTGCTGTCCTGATAGAAGTTCAGGAAGCGGGCGTTGATTTGTGCATCGTTCACCTCGCCCAGCTGCAACATGTCCTCGAGCAGGGTGCGCGTCTCTACGGGAAAGTCGGTGTTCATCTGCTGAAGGGCGGAGAAGTCGCCCGTGGTGAGATAACGGCTCTGCAGGCGATCGTAGCGATGCACTTGCAGCTGCTGCGATGCCTCCACCTCTTCGTTCGACTTCAACTTAAAGTCGCAGGCCACACAGAAAATGGCCAACGATAAGGTCAGCAAATAGAAAAATGCTGATAGCTTTTTCACCTTTTTAACCTAATGCTCTGCAAAATTACTAAATTTTATTTAATTCACAAAACATTTTGCTAAAAAAGTTAAAATGAAACGCAAAATAATTCGAATTAACTTTATTTTTTTGAAAATTGTAGTAAGTTTGTATGGCGATACCGCCCTATTTTCCTAACCTCAGACAACAAAAACGATATGAAAAGAATCCTTTCAGCCCTGCTGTTGCTTGCCATGACGATGGCCTCTCATGCCACAACACTTCGTGTGGATGTGACGAACCCTTCGAAGTTCCAGCGCACATGCGTGCCGGTGGTCATCGACCTCTCGGCATACGGACTCACCAACGCTGCCACCGTGAGCGAGAATGGTCGTGCCGGCGTGCAAACCTCACAACTCGACGACTTCGATCAGGACGGACGGCCCGACGAGCTGTGCTTCCTCACCAGCCTGGCACCGCGTGAAACGAAGTCCTTCAGCGTGGAGCTCTCCGCTCAAGGAACAGCGGCGAAGGCTGAGAGCCAGGTCTATGTGGAGATGTTGCTATCTAATAAAAAGGTGAAAGAGGAAAACAAGCACGACATCTACATCTCGAGCCTTTCCGTCGACCGAGGCGTGAACCCATACAACCAACTGCACCACCACGGAGCTGCATTCGAGAACGAGCTGGTGGCCTACCGCATCTATTTCGACCATCGGCAGACCGTCGACATCTATGGCAAATATCATCAAGGTCTGGAACTCCGACGCACGCAGTTCTATCCTGACAACGAACAGAAGCAGACTGGCTTCGGCGACGACATCCTCTGGGTGGGCAACACCTTCGGACTAGGCACCCTTCGAGGCTTCGACGGCCAACAGCCAACGATGCTCTACGACGTCCTGCATCGCTCTCAGCGCATCGTGGCTCGCGGTCCCATTCGCACCATTGTAGAGGTTTCCGACGAGGGATGGCTGCCCAATGCGCCCGAAGTGAAAAATCCGCTGAAAGACGATGGCCTTCAGCCCGTTCAGATGGAAGGTCGCGTAGACTTAACCACACGCTACACCCTCTATGCCCACCGCCGCGACTGCCAGGTTGACGTCTTCATCTCCGACGTCACCGCTGCCCCACGCTTCTCAACGGGCATCATCAACGTGAAGAACTCCGAGGAATACTCCGACCATCACGGCCTGCGAGGCTGCTGGGGAACCGACTGGCCCGTCTCCGAGAAAGACTCCGTCGGCCACAAGCGCGAGACCGTTGGTCTTGGCATCTGCCTGCCCCAGCAATCCGTGGTGAGCGAATGGCCTGCCGACAAGGACAACTACGGATATGAGATTCGCATGCGTGGCGCACACCTGCAATATTTCATCACCTTCGGTTCCGACAACGAGGACTTCGGCTACCATTCCGCCAAAGACTGGTTCGCATACCTCCGCCAATGGAAACGCGAAGTTGCCACTCCGGCAAGGGTGGTCGTCAAGGAATAATGCGCTTTCGTGTTTTCTAAAGCCCGCATTGCGGATTAACAAAAAAACGCAACCCCACCCGTAGGGGCAGACCACCGCGCAAGCGCGAAGTGAAAAGTTAAAAACGAAAAGTAAAGACTGACAAACAAAAAAACTGCCCCCAAAGGTACAAACAATCACATAAATATGCAAGAAATAAAAGGAGAAAAATGAATGTTTTCACGCTTTTTTAAATTCCTTTTTTCCATGAACACCACTTTTCTCTCCTATTTTATTATTCCGTTTCATTATTTTTTGTACTTTTGCAAGGTGAAACCCAAACAATGACAACTCTATGATTCTTAAAATAATGACGAGTATGAAAAAGCAAATCTTGTTATTCATGTTGGCCCTGCTGCCTATAGTAGTGTGGGCTGATGCATCAGGTACCTGTGGAACCAACCTTACATGGACGTATGAAGAAGCAACCCAAACATTAACTATTTCTGGAGCTGGAGCTATGAAGGATTTTCTTTTGGGGTCTAGTAATACCGCTCCATGGAAAAGCTATAGTTCAGTTATTCAAAGAGTTGTCATAGGAGAAGAAGTAACGTCCATTGGCAAATACGCATTTTCTTATTTTAAGAGTCTCACTTCAATCACAATTCCTCCATCTGTCAAAACTATTGGGAATGCATCTTTCAAATATTGTTTAGCCCTTTCTTCTATTACAATCAGTGAAGGTGTAGCTACAATTGATAATCAGGCGTTCTACAAATGTCCGAACTTAACTTCACTTTCAATCCCTTCATCTGTCACTTCAATAGGAAGTCAAATTGTATACGGTTGCTCACAATTAAATACGGTATCAGTTGATCCTTTGAATGCTGTTTATGATTCTCGCGACAACTGCAATGCCATTATTGAGACAAAAACGAATACTCTTATTACTAAGTGTAATTTTTATGATATACCCTCATCTGTCACCTGCATTGGAAGTTGGGTGTTCGCTGAAAGCGAGGATCTTACTTCAATCACAATTCCCGAAGGAATCACCACCATCGGGGACCACGCATTTGCTTATTGTATAAATCTTTCCTCAATATCTTTTCCATCTTCGCTCGCTACTATCGGGCCTTCTGCTTTTTATAGCTGTAGCAATTTGGTATCAATAAGCATACCCGAAAGAACCACAATAGACGTATTGGCTTTCTCTAATTGCTATAATTTGGAAACGATTTCAATCCCCAATAGTGTAAATAGCATTGGATGGCAAGCTTTTGAAGAGACAAAATGGTTATACAATCAAGCTGAAGACTTGATATATATAGGTAATGTCTTTTACAAATATAACAAAAAGACAACAGAATATGATCATATTAACATTGAGCTAAACCCAGGAACTGTAGGTATAGCAGGTGAAGCATTCTATTATTGCAAGGGTTTGAGAAAGATTATCCTCCCAGAAGGTTTGGAGGTTATAGGTGGTCGAGCTTTCGGTGACTGCACAGGCTTAAATAATATAGAGATTCCTGAAGGGGTGAGAAAGATTGATTATACAGCATTTGAGTTTTGTGAAAATTTAAGGAGTATTACTTTTCCTCATAGTCTTGAATACATTGGATCTCGTTCATTTCATGAGTGTAATTCTTTAAAGACCATCACGCTCCATGAAAATGTATCATATATTGGTAATGAAGCTTTTTTGGATTGCGTCCATTTATATGATTTATATATTAATGCATCGCAAGTTCCTAACACAGCAAACAACTCTTTCCAAAACGACCCTCTTGAAGAATTCACACTTCATGTCCCTGCATCATCACTTGAGGCTTATAGCTCAATTGAACCTTGGAGCCTGTTTGGAACAATAGTAGCAATTAATGAACCAACCCTTGGTCAATGTGCCACCCCCACCATTACCTACGCCAATGGCAAGGTGAAGTTTGCCTGCGAGACGGAGGACGTGGAGTTTGTGCCTTCGATAACGGTTACGCCAAATCAGTTGCAGAACGGAAACGAGTTGTCAATTGGCGGCACCTTCACCGTGAGTGTGTATGCAGTGAAAGACGGCTACGACAATTCCGATACTGCCACGATGACCATCAACATGTCGCAGATGGGCGATGTGAATGCCGATGGCGAGTTGAATGCAGCCGACATCACAGCTGTGGTGAATGCCATTCTCGGGAAATAAAGAAACGGTCGTTAGAAACATCGCCGAACTTTTCTCAAGTTTCATGACCGAATCTTCGCTATGTTCGGAAATAATTCGTAAATTTGCAAGTCAGAAACCGATAACAAGATGACAAACGAACCCCAAAACGACAGAAACCTTGAACTCCATGGGGCCATGCATCATCGGGATTGCTGCTGACATCAATTATTATTATCATTTAAGCGTATGAGAATTAGAGTAAGGATCAATAGCATTGTAGAGCCAAGAAGAGAGAATAGGTATTCTCGAATTTATGACTATGTTATGCTCATAGCCATTGTGGTAGGTATCTTTCCGTTGATGTTCAGGACCCAGTATAAGTTTTTCTGGTATTGTGACATCATCTCTGGCATATGTTTCATCATAGACTATCTGCTCCGATGGGTGACATGCGACTTGCGTGATAAGAAAAGGAAATGGTACTCTTTTGTTCTGTATCCTTTTAAGCCGATGGCAATTATCGACTTGCTGTCTATTTTGCCTACACTAAACCTCCTGACTCCTATTTTCAAGGTTGCTCGTGTTTCCCGCCTGCTGCGAATTCTGCGAGTGTTTAAAGTTGTTCGTTATTTCGAGCCCTTTGAGATCATTCTTACTGTGTTGAGAAAACAACGTGCCATCTTGTTAACGGTCTTGTCGTTAGCTGTGTTTTATATCTTCATTACTGCAATGATCATGTTTAATGCAGAGGAAGAGATTAATCCCGAGACCGGCAAATATCTCTTCGACAATTTCTTCCAGTCGTTCTATTGGGCTGCTTGCACGCTCACGACTGTTGGCTATGGAGATATCTATCCGATATCAGACACGGGTCGTGTGATCAGTATTATTTCTTCGATGGTTGGCATAGCCATTATTGCTCTGCCCTCGGGCATCATGACGGCCGGATATATGGAAGAGCTCAAGATTCGTAGAGAAAGGGAGAAAAGGAAGAATAAAGAGTAATCAACACGCATTGGTTTTCATGTAGGGACGCGGCATTTGAATTGGGTTATCATGTGGCGGCCCAAAACACAACAAGGGGGCACTTCGCGTGTGGAAGCACCCCCGTTGTTTTGTTGTGTGAAGCCCCTCTATTTCTTAAAGAACGAGGCTATCCACAGGATGATGGCAGCGCCGACGACGGCTGTGCCGAGCTGGCCGAGAAGGCCACCCCACTCTATTCCAAACTGCTGGAAGAGCCATCCGCCGAGCGCGCCGCCGAGGAGTCCGAGTACGAGGTTCATGATGAGGCCGAAGCCGCCACCTTTCATGAGCTTGCCTGCTACGAAGCCGGCAAGACATCCGATTACGAGTGATAAGATAAGACCCATTTGTGTTGGTTTTAAGTGAATAAATAATGAAAAAACAAAAATGCCCCCTGCACAAAACGGCAGAGGGCTTTTAAGGATAGAATCAGTTGTTGACAGTACCGCCAACAATGTCGAGCAGTTCGTTAGTGATGGCTTGCTGACGGCTCTTGTTGTACTGCAGATTGAGCTGGCGAAGCAGTTCGTCGGCATTATCCGTAGCAGTCTGCATGGCCACCATGCGAGCAGCATGCTCAGAGGCCACGCTGTCGAGAAGAGCCGTGTAGAGCATCAGGTGGGCAAGCTTCGGGATGAGCTTCGAGAGAACCGTGTCCATGTCGGGCTCCACGATGAAGTTGTCGTTCAGCGGCTTCACCACTTCCTGCACGTGGTCCTCGTGTCGCTGGCCGCGCTTCTTCAGATACTCCTGGCTCTCCTTCGTGGCGATGATCGTCGTCAGGTCGCGTTCGTGGTCGCGTTGCAACTCGTCTTCCAAGTCGATGGGCAGGAAGGTCTTACGAGTAAGAATCTGGCTTCCGGCACTCTTGAAGTGGTGGTAGACGAGTTCCACCTTGTCGATTTCACCATGAGCAAACTTCAGACCGAGTTCCATGGCAATGTCTATGCATTGGTGCACGTTGGGCTTGTCAGCCAAATCGGCAAAGTCACCCATGACCTTATACCCGAGCTTTCCCGCCTTTTCAGCCACTTTCCGGCCGATGGGATAGATCTCGATGTTCTCGAGTCCTAACTCAGCGTATTCGGAAACGACTTTCTGCATCAGCTTGATGATATTGGCGTTGAAGCCTCCGCAGAGCGACGAATTCGAGGAGTATACCACAAGGGCAACTCTCTTGACGGGGCGCTCCTGGTCGAAAACGGTCTGAGCCTCTGCCTCTGCAGCCAAGAACGACTTCAGGATATGCTCGAGCATCGTCTCATAGGGCAGCATGTTTTGTATGGCCACCTGAGCATGATGCAGCTTTGAAGATGCAACCATCTTCATTGCCGAGGTAATCTTTCGGGTGCTCTTGACCGAAGCTATTCGGCCTTTAATCTCTTTGAGTGACGGCATAGGCAATTATGCTTTATAGGTGCCGGCGATGTCGGCCATCGTAGCCTCGATCTTGGCGGTTGTCTCATCGTCGATCTTTCCGGCGGCAAGCGTGGCAATCACCTCAGGCGAGGAAGAGCGCAGCTTGTCGAGGAACTGCATCTGGCACTCACGGACTTTATCGATGGGTACGTCGCGCATCAATCCATGCACGCCGCAATAGAGAATTGCCACCTGCTCGCCTACGGGCATGGGGCTATACTGCGGCTGAATGAGAAGCTGGTTGTTCTTACGTCCGCGGTCGAGGGTCATCGCCGTCACGGCATCCATGTCGCTCGAGAACTTCGAGAACGACTCCAGCTCACGATACTGTGCCTGGTCGATTTTCAGCGTACCGGCCACCTTCTTCATCGACTTGATCTGTGCCGAGCCACCCACACGCGATACGGAGATACCCACGTTGATGGCGGGACGGAAGCCTTGGTTGAAGAGGTCGCTCTCGAGGAAGATCTGACCGTCGGTAATCGAAATCACGTTCGTCGGGATGTAAGCCGACACGTCGCCTGCCTGTGTCTCGATGATAGGCAGAGCGGTGAGCGAGCCACCACCCTTCACATGACCCTTCATGCACTCGGGCAGGTCGTTCATCTGCTCGGCAACCTCCTGCTGTTCGTTCATCTTTGCTGCACGCTCGAGCAGACGGGAGTGCAGGTAGAACACGTCGCCAGGATAGGCCTCACGTCCGGAGGGACGGCGCAGAATCAGCGACACCTCACGATAGGCAACAGCCTGCTTCGAGAGGTCGTCGTAGACCACGAGTGCGGGAAGTCCGCGATCGCGGAAATACTCACCGATGGCAGCACCGGCAAAGGGTGCATAGTACTGCATGGCAGCCGGGTCGGCAGCCGTTGCGGCAACCACGATGGTGTAAGGCATGGCGCCGTGCTCCTTCAGCGTGCTGACGAGCGTGGCTACCGTCGATGCCTTCTGGCCGATGGCCACATAGATGCAATAGACGGGCTTGCCTGCCTCGAAGAAGCTCTTCTGGTTGATGATCGTGTCGACGGCAATAGCGGTCTTACCCGTCTGGCGGTCGCCAATGATGAGCTCGCGCTGGCCGCGGCCGATGGGAATCATCGAGTCGATGGCCTTCAGACCTGTCTGCAGAGGCTCTTTCACCGGCTGACGATAGATCACACCAGGAGCCTTACGGTCGAGCGGCATCTCGAAAGCACCCGTGAGGTCGATGTCGCCCTTTCCGTCGATGGCTTCGCCCAGCGGATTGATGACGCGACCAAGCATGTTGTCGTTCACGCGAATCGAGGCAATACGCTTCGTGCGCTTCACAACCATGCCTTCCTTGATGCCAGCGGTAGAACCCAGAAGCACACAACCCACGTTGTCTTCCTCGAGGTTCATCACGATAGCCATAGTGCCGTTCTCGAATTCCAGCAGCTCGTTGGCCTCTGCGTTGCGCAGGCCGTAGATGCGGGCCACACCATCGCTCACGGTGAGCACGGTGCCAACCTCGTCGAATTTCTCTTCGTTAGAGATTCCCCTGAGCTGATCGAGAAGGACCTGGGATACTTCGCTTGGTTTAATTTTATCTGACATAACTGTAGTTTACGTTTTTTTCGTTTTCACGTTCAGTCGTCGTCGCGTTTTCCGACGCTTTAGAGACGACCTACGATTTTAATGTGTTGAGAATGTTGCTGAGCTGTGACTTGACACTGGCGTCCATCCGATATGTGTCATACTCGAGGATGAATCCGCCGATGATGTCGGGATCGACCTCGGTTTCAAACTCCACAGTTCCATTAGTCTTGCTCTCCACCATCTTCCGCATCTTCTGCTCGGTAGCAGCAGTCACGGCCGTAGCGGTGATGAGCTTGCCGCGGATGATTTTCTTCTGTTGCCGGTATAGGGTGACATACGAATTAGCGATGAACTGCATCACGTTCTCGCGGTCTTCCTTCAGCACGAGGCTGATGAAGGCCTTGGTGAGCTCGGAAGGCTTCTCGCCGACAGCCGTCAGGAAAAGCGCTTCCTTCTTGTCCTTCGCTATCATCGGATTGTCTATCGTATACCGCAGCTGAGGCACCTCGATATAGCTCTTGGCCAACGATTGCATCTCAGCATACACAGCGTCCTCAATATGTGCATCGGTAGCACTCTTGAGAAGCGCCCTGGCATAGCGAACCGATATTACTCCTATATCCATAAGCGATTATTTGTTGTTAGAAGAGACGTCATCCAGCATGCGTTCAATCAAATCCATCTGGGCTTGGTCGCCGCTGAGATTCTTGCGAAGAATCTTCTCGGCAACTTCAACGCTCAGGGTGGCCACTTGCTTGCGGATATCGGCAATGGCAGCCTTCTTTTCCTGCTCGATGGCCACACGGGCATCGTCGAGCAAGCGGGCACCCTCTTCCCTAGCCTTCACCTGGGCTTGTTCCACAATGGCGTCGCGCGACTCGGCAGCCTCACGTAAGATCTGAGCCTGCTTCTCGCGTGCGTCCTGCAGAATAGCCTCGCTCTCCTGTTTGATGTTTTCCAGGCGTTCCGATGCCTCGTGTGCCTTCTTCAGGCTGTCGTCGATGTACTTCTTCCGCTCATCCACCATGTTGATGATGGCAGGGAAGCCGTACTTGGCTAACACGAAGAATACCACCGCAAACGCCAGAAGCATCCAGAACAAGAGTCCCAGGTCAGGTGTCAGGATTGCTGGCAGTTTACTGAAATCCATTAGCTTAGTGTTTTATGAACTTACTTGATAAGGAATGCGCATGCTGCAATAGCGAAGAGGGCGCAACCCTCAACGAAAGCAGAAGTCAGAATCATGTTGGTCTGAATCTTACCGGTAGCCTCCGGCTGACGAGCGATAGCATCCATGGCGCTACCACCAATCTTACCAATACCCAAACCTGCACCAATTGTTGCAATACCTGCACCAAGACCGCAGCCCAGCTGTGCCAGACCTTCAGCGGCCAGTAATGTTGAAATAATCATAGTTTTGAATGTTTTAAATTATTAATTAATGAATTTGTTCTTTTACTTCAATCGTTATTTGTAAATTTTTGATTGTCAGCGTTTTTACTCTTCGCCATGTTCCTTATGGGCAAGCCCGATGAACACCGCGCTGAGCATTGTGAAGACGTAGGCCTGAACGAAAGCCACCAGCACCTCGAGCAGATTCATGAAGAGGAGCATGATGATGCTAAAGGCATTCAAGCCGAGGCCGAAGCCCACACCCATCGACCAACCGAGGAAGATCACGCACGTGAACGATAGTATCACGGCATGACCTGCCATCATGTTGGCAAAGAGACGGATCATCAGGGCAAACGGCTTTGTGAATACGCCGAAGAGTTCGATGACGGGCATCACGGGTGCCGGATAGGCCTTCAGGAAGAGAGGCACATCGGGCCAGAAAATCTCTTTCCAGTACTCCTTGTTGGCAAAGATGTTGATGGCCAGCATCGTGCACAGGGCAAGGAAGAACGTGATGTTGATGTTGCCCGTCACGTTGGCTCCAGCGGGGAAGATGGGGATCAGTCCGATGAGATTACAGGTGAGGATGAAGAAGAACACCGTCAGCAGATACGGGGCGTATTGCTTATAGTGCTTCTCTCCTATCGACGGCCTGATGAGATCGTCATTCAGATAGGTGACCAACATTTCCATCATGCCCACAAATCCCTTCGGAGCATCGCTCTTGGCGTCGCGTTTCTTATACCAGCGAGCACAAGACAGGAACACGATGATGAGGATGGCAACCACAATCCATATCTGCAACACCGCCTTGGTGATGCTGAAATCGAGCGGGCGAACCTCGCTACCATCTGCCAGCCGCTCATAGATCTTGCCGTGGTGCTCCTCGCTAAGGAAGAAGCCGTCAGGCAAGTTGTGGGCTGTGCAGAAGTGCCATTGTCCTGTGTTCTTGCTGCGTATGATGACTGGTAGCGGAATGCTCAGGTGCTTGCCCTGGTAAGAGGCGATGTGCCACTCGTAGGCGTCGGCCAGATGTTCCAGCACAATCTCTGGAATGTCCAGCTCCTCGCCTTCGTGGGCCGCCTCTTCTGCATAGAGCTGCACCGGCAGTAGCGCAACCAGCATCAGGAGAATGATCGACTTTACTTTTTCCATTATAATATAATATGTGTATTCAACCTTTTGGCTTTAGAGTCATGAGCGGTTGCTCACGCGTGCGAAAAAGACAGAATGGTGGATGAGCGAAACTAGATAGAACGCCATGAACACCAGGAAGAACACCAACATGGCATCGCGGCCATTGACAAGGTAGTAGACAAACATGACAGCCAAAGCCAGCAGCATGCGGAAAGCAGAGGCCGCCGTGAAGAACGTGGGCAGGCTGGCGGGCGACTTCGTGGCCACCCTGCGCCAGATGACCGCCAGCGCCGTCGAGACGACGAGCGTGAAGGCAGCACTCACGATGACAGGCACGAGCAGCTCGTCAAGATACCACACCCGCATCACCAACAGCGTGATGAGGAACAGGGCAGCCGTGAGCAGCAATTCCTGTCTGGCGTAGCGTTTGCTTAGTTTGTCAATGTCGTTGACCATAGTTGTTGTTCTCTGTAGTAGCGCGTCTGGCTTCGGGGCTTTACACCTCTACGCACAGGCTCACCACGTTTTTCTGCACTTCAACGAATCCGCCAAGAATGTTGAACTGAATCTTTTCACCATCAGACTTTGTGAATTCCACTTCACCCTTTTCGAGCGACGAGATGATGGGGGCATGGTCCACAAGGATTTCAAAGCGTCCTAACGTGCCCGGCACCACGATGCTCTCAATGGTTCCGTCGAACATCACTTTCTCTGGTGAAACAACCTTTAACTGTAACATAATCTCAGCTTTTATTGGTGTTCATGCCTTATCCCTTGGCAGCTTCCATCAGGCGCTGGGCTTTCTCCTTCGCGTCTTCGATGGTACCCACGTTGAGGAATGCCTGCTCGGGAAGGTCGTCAACCTCACCGTCGAGGATGGCGTTGAAGCCCTTGATGGTTTCTTCGATGGGAACCATCACACCAGGCAGACCTGTGAACTGCGAAGCCACCGTGAAGGGCTGCGAGAGGAATCGCTGCACACGACGGGCGCGGTTCACTGTCAGCTTGTCTTCGTCAGAGAGCTCGTCCATACCGAGGATGGCGATGATGTCCTGCAACTCCTTGTAGCGCTGCAGAATCTCCTTCACACGCTGAGCGCAGTCGTAGTGTGCCTTGCCCACCACCAGCGGATCGAGGATTCGCGATGTGGAGCCCAGCGGGTCGACGGCCGGATAGATACCCAGCTCAGCAATCTTACGGTCGAGCACGGTGGTTGCATCAAGGTGTGTAAACGTCGTAGCAGGTGCAGGGTCGGTCAAGTCGTCGGCAGGCACATACACAGCCTGTACGGACGTGATAGAACCTGTCTTGGTCGAGGTGATGCGCTCCTGCATACCACCCATCTCAGAAGCCAGCGTCGGCTGGTAACCCACAGCTGAAGGCATACGTCCCAGCAGGGCCGACACCTCGGAACCAGCTTGCGTGAAGCGGAAGATGTTGTCGATGAAGAACAGGATATCGGCTGCGCCACCGTCCTTGCCACCGCCGTCGCGGAAGCTCTCGGCAACGGTCAGACCAGAGAGTGCCACAGAGGCACGTGCGCCCGGCGGCTCGTTCATCTGGCCATAGACCAGCGTGGCCTGGCTCTTCTTCATCTCTTCAGGATCGACGAGCGAGAGGTCCCACTTGCCTTCCTCCATAGCCTTGCGGAATTTCTCACCATAGCGAATAACGCCCGACTCCAGCATTTCGCGGATGAGGTCGTTACCCTCACGTGTGCGCTCACCCACACCAGCAAACACAGAGAATCCGTTGTGACCCTTTGCGATGTTGTTGATGAGCTCCATGATGAGCACGGTCTTACCCACACCGGCACCGCCGAAGAGGCCGATCTTACCACCCTTCAGATAAGGCTCGAGCAGGTCGATCACCTTGATACCCGTAGCGAGGATTTCCTTCTTCGTCGAGAGCTGCTCGAAGGTAGGTGCCTCACGGTGAATGGGATAGGCGTCCTTCATGTCAAGCGGGTCCATACCATCGATGGGCTGACCGATAACGTTGAGCATACGACCCTTAATCTGATCGCCCGAAGGCATCAGAATAGGCGTTCCCATAGGAATAGCCTCAAGACCACGATGCAAGCCGTCGGTATTATCCATAGCCACGCAACGCACGGTGTCCTCGCCGATGTGCTGCTGCACTTCGACGACCAGCATGCGTCCGTCACCACGGTCAATCTTCAAGGCATCATGAATCTTAGGCAATACTTTCTCAGCATCCTGGCCGGTGGTATCGAAATACACATCGATAACAGGACCAATGATCTGTGAAATACGTCCATTGATTTGTGACATAAGCTTAAATAATATTTAAAGTTAAATTCTGATTTGCATGCAAAGATAGCAAAATAATCTTAATCTTGAAAAGATTTCGCCTGAAATTTGTATCTTTGCAGCAAAAAAGATAATATTTGTAGAAATTCATCTCGCGTCGACGAAGAGCAAGAAGCATGAAGACGGAACTCATCCTCGTGGGTAAGACCACCAACAAGCACATCGTGGCATGCATCAACGACTATGTTGAGCGCATCGGACACTACATGCCGTTTGCCCTGACCGTCATCCCTGAGCTGCGACAGACAAAGAGCCTCACAGCCGAGCAGCAGAAGGAACGCGAGGGGGCACTCATCCTTCAGAAGCTGCAGTCTACGGACGTAGTCGTTCTTCTCGACGAACACGGGCAGGAGCTACGAAGCATCGAGTTTGCCCAATGGCTGCAACGCAAACAACAGGTGGCACGAAGGCTGGTATTCGTCGTGGGTGGTCCCTACGGTTTCTCACCCGCCGTCTACGCACGTGCCAACGAGCAGTTATCCCTCTCCCGCCTGACGTTCTCGCACCAGATGGTGCGTCTGGTCTTCACGGAGCAACTCTATCGGGCTTGCACTATTATAAAAGGTGAGCCCTATCATCACGAATAACAACGATATCACACTTTATAATAAACATAGTACCTTACAACAACATGAAAAAGAATCCGCTGAATTGGTGCTGGCAAAAAATGAAAGCCTGCTGGCAATGGTATAAAAGCCTCTTCGTAGGACGTGCCTGGTATGTGAAACTCGCTTCGACCTTGGCGTCGTTGATTGTTGCATTCCTGCTCTATCTGGGCATGGTCGACATCAACTTCCTCGGCCTCTTCGGGCGCTCTCCGGGCTTCATCTCAGGCCTTGAACCGCAAATCAGCCAGGCATCGGAAATCTATAGCGCCGACGGCGTGCTGATTGGCAAATACTTCAGCGAAAACCGCACGCCTGTGAAATACGAGGAAGTGAACCCCAACTTCTGGCGCGTGCTCATCGATACTGAGGACGAACGCTTCTATCGTCACATAGGCATCGACCCGCTTGGCATGTTTGCTGCCGCCAAGGACGCCGTTCTTCATAATGACGCCCGTGGTGCATCGACCATCACGCAGCAGTTGGCGAAGAACATGTTCAAGATGCGCACGAAGTACAAGGGAGGTCCGCTCAGCCGCATTCCAGGTTTGGGCATGGTCATCACGAAAACGAAAGAGTGGCTCGTGGCGCTGAAACTCGAATACCTCTATTCGAAGGAAGAAATCCTCACGATGTATGCCAACACCGTCGACTTCGGTTCGAATGCCTTTGGCATTAAGACGGCTTGCAAGACCTACTTCAACACCACGCCGAAGGAGCTCAAGCTGGAGCAGTCTGCCATTCTGGTGGGCATGCTCAAGGCCACCACCTCCTACAATCCCATCTCGCACCCCGACCGCAGCCTGAAGCGTCGCAACCTAGTGCTTCGCAACATGATTGCACATGGGCATCTCACAAAAGCAGAATACGATTCCCTGAGCCGTATTCCCATCACCCTCGACTTCAGCGTTGAGAAGAACTACGACGGTCAGGCTCTCTACTTCCGCGATGCCATCGCAAAGCATCTTGAAGCCTGGTGTGAGGATAACGGCTACGACCTTTACAACAGCGGACTGAAGATCTATACCACACTCGACACGCGCATGCAGAAATACGCCGAGGCGGCTGCCAAGAAGCAGATGCAGCAGGTACAGCGCAACTTCAACAGTCATTGGGCCGGTCATCAACCCTGGATCGACGAGCGCGGAAACGTCATCCCTAACTTCATCGAGGATATTGCCGACCGCCTGCCCGTTTCGAAATACCTGAAGGCGAAGTTCCCCAACCAACCTGACTCCGTAGCTTATTATTTGAACCTGCCACATCCTGTGAAGGTGTTCGACTATGAGTTGGGTAGCGTTGAGAAAGAGATGTCGACAATGGACAGCATTCGCTATATGGTGAGCTTCATGCATTGTTCCATGGTGGCAATGGAAGCTGAGACTGGTGCCGTGAAGGCATGGGTGGGCGACATCGACTTCGACTCGTGGAAATACGACAAGGTGACGGCCATGCGCCAGCCTGGCTCAACGTTCAAACTTTTCGTCTACACGGAAGCCATGAACCAGGGACTCACACCTTGCGATAAGCGACGCGATGAGTATTTCTCCATGCAGGTGTGGGACGAGAAGCAAAAGAAAGAGGTGACGTGGGCACCTACCAATGCCAACGGCTACTTCACGGGCGACTCGATGACGCTGAAACGTGCTTTCGCACAAAGTATCAACTCCGTAGCCGTGCGCCTCGGACAGGAAATGGGCATCAAGCGAATTGCCGAGACCGCTCATCGCATGGGTATCGTGAGTCCGCTCGATGAAACGCCTGCTTTGGCTTTAGGCTCGAGTGATGTGAACCTGCTCGAACTCGCCAACGCCTATTGCACCATCGCCGACGACGGTAAGCATCATAAGCCACGACTCATCGAGCGAATTCTCGACAAAGACGGCAAGGAGATTTATGTAAGTCCCATTACCATGGACCAGGCTATCCCCTACAAGAGCGCTTATCTCGTGCAGGAATTGCTGAAGAGCGGACTGACGGAACGAGGTGCTACGTCGATGAGTCTTTGGGGATATGTAGGGAAATTCCGCGACACGGAGTTTGGAGGTAAGACAGGTACATCGAACAACCACTCTGATGCTTGGTTTATGGCCGTCAGCCCGAAGCTCGTAGTGGGTGCATGGGTAGGTGGCGAATATCGCAGCATACACTTCCGAACAGGTGCTCTCGGTCAGGGCAGTCGTACGGCACTTCCCATCTGCGGCTATTTCCTCGAGTCTGTTCTCGACGATCCCGCCTTCAATCAATATCGCGTGCGCTTCAACAAACCCAAGGACGACGATATTACGGACGACATGTACAACTGTCAGAACACCTATTATTATCATTCGGACACCCTGCAAGCCGACACGCTTGAATATGAGGAAGACATCATGCTCGATGACGAAGGCAATCCCATTCCCAAGACTGTAGAGGATAACGAGGGAAATACGGATCCTGCCAACATCGAGGAAGATCCTTTCGAGAATCTCTGACGCAACAGATTATTTGACATCTAACACGTAGGGGCAGACCCCTGTGTCTGCCCGAATCTATGACGCTTATTATTGAGTGGACGGGCAGACACCGAGGGCTGCCCCTGCACGTGAATTGCCCTGTTTTCATACTTGGAAAAAACAATACACAACTGCCGCTTTGAACCTTTTAAGTTAAAACTTGCAAACAAAAATAATATCGTTCGTAAAAATGCGTTATTTTTGCAGACGAATATCTTTGATATTCAGCCATTCATTAAAGTTTAACTTAAAACCAGAGAAAGTATGAAGAAAATTCTTTTCGCAGTAGCAGCAATCGCATTCACATTCGCAAGCTGTGGTAACAAAACTCAGGCTCCCGTCGAGGCAGCTGTAGATTCTACCGAAGTAGCCGTTGAAGAGGCCAATGCTGCTGCCGACGAGGCTGTTGCTAACCTCACCGAGTTGCTCAACGGTCAGGATGTCAGCAAGTTCCAAGAAGCCCTCGAAGCCATTAAGGTGAAGGCTGCTGAGCTCGTTGCCAAGTATCCCGATGCCGCTAAGGAGTATGTCACCAAGGTTCAGAACTTCCTGAAGGAGAATGCTGACAAGGTGAAGGCTTTCGTTGGTGACAACGCCGCCGTGAATGCAGCCGTTAGTGCTCTGACTGCTGTTTCTGCTGAAGAGGTAGTAAACAACTTCATGTCGTCTGTTGGCGATGCTGCCAACAATGCCGTAGAGGGCGCTAAGGATGCCGTCGAGGGTGCTGTTGACAACGCCAAGGACGCTGCAAACAAAGCTGTTGAGGACGCCAAGGCTGCTACTGTCGACAAGGCAAACGAAGCAGTTAACGACGCCAAGGAGAAGGCTGGCAAGGCCGTTGACGACGCTGCCGCTGCTGCCAAGAAGTCACTGGGTCTCTAATTCGTGAGATTCCACTATTACATAAAAGGTCAAGGTTAATCGCCTTGGCCTTTTTTCTGCTATTTTCGCTTCGTCAATTCGGTCATTAAGAATTGGGTTAAAACACAAAGCGAAGGGAGGCATAGAGTTCTGCGGCAAGGATATAAAGGAGGAGCAGCGGACTGGCCTTGCAAATTCCTCTGACAAGTGCATCAAGAAGCATTTCGAAAGAAGTGAACTTCTCGCTAACGAAGCCATAGGAGAGCGATACAACGATGACTACGAAGCAGACAACGGGCAAGAGACTGTCGGAGAAGCTACTTGGGAAAAGCACGCCCGTGGCGCTAAGCAAAGGGGCATGTGGAATGGCGGTAAGCAGCAACAGGGCTGCAACTATAGCAATAAGCTCTAACGCCACTACTCGTAAAGCAAACCGCTGGCGGTAGGTGGTAGGACTGCGCAACTCGAGAAGTCCACAGGCATCGAGGCACCCCCACCCCATGCTGAGCAATAGCAGGGCAGGAAGCACGGGCGTGGTGAGGTTCTGCATGAGCGAGCCAAAGAACCAACGCAGTCCTTCGTTGCTCAGCAGGGAGTGGATGGCCGACTGTGGCATGGCTGCTGCTATGAGCCACGATATGAGGATGAGCAGCAGCTGTGCCATGACGAGCACCACGACGAGGATGCCAAATACCTTTTTAGTTTTCATCGGATAAGAGTTTGTCGATGCCGAAGATGGGCCTTTTAGTTCTCATCGGGTAAGAGGTTGTCGATATCAAGAATGTGCAGTTCAATAGCGCGTACCACGAGGCGCGTCGCATTGATGCCATAGCGGCCACCTGCATCAGGGAATAGCTTCTGCACGAGTTCATTCTGTCGTTTCTCAAGGCTCTTCACGCCAAAGGGCATACCCCGCAGATTGGTGATCTGCTCCTTGGTGTAGCCCAATGCAAGATGGCGTAGGAAGCGCTCGTCATACTCGTCGATTTCATAGTCGATGAGGGCTTCCTGCCTGAGCAGTTGCGAACCTACGCTACGCTTAAAGCGCTCTACAATCTTGGCGAGGATAGGCTCGTTGAAGACCATACGCTTGCCGTCCATGACACTCGACACATCGCCGCGTGTGAGCAGTTCGCCACTCTTCAGGATGATTCCGTCGCAACCGGCATCGAGCACGTCGACCCATAGTTTCTCGTTGAGGATTTCGCCTGTGAAGATAAGCACTTTCACATTCGGATAGGCCTCTTTGGTATGACGGCAGATCTCCACTCCGATGGTCGTAGATCCTCCCAATCCCAAGTCGAGCAGCACCAGGTCGGGCAACTGTTGCTTGATGAGACGCCAGTAGGCGGGTTCGTTCTCTGCTGTTCCGATGATCTCGGCCTCAGGGATATCGTTACGGAAGATGCCCACGGTACCTTTCAGCTCGAGGGGCACATCCTCTACAATGATGACTTTAAATGGTTCCATATCTGTTTGGTTAATGTGATTTCAATTGTTGGGTGACCGTCTTCCACCCCTTCTCCGTCAGCAACGGGATGGGTGACGGCCTGTATGCCACACCCTCGGGCACTTGCAGCCTCACCGAAGTCGCGCATGATTTGCCGGCAAAGGAGGAAGTCGACATTCTGCGTGAATGGTGTAAAGAGCTTGGCTGTTTGCTCAGCGGTCAGCGAAAGTTTGGTGAGCGGAATGCTTAGCTTCAGGTAGTTGGGGTCGTTCTGCTTCGTGCTGACTTCAGTCTGTTCACCGCCAAATCGTTTCAAGATGTTGAGCAGATACTCGAAGAGGTCGCTGTCGAGGCGCACAAAACCCTCTGCAGCACGCGTAGCCTGCATGGTGAGCAGCGTATAGATGTCCTTGTAGTAGGCAGTAACTTCGGCAAGTGCGGAAAGATGTTCATCGGAGCCGTCGGCAAGCTGACGAATGCGCGAGGGGAAGTACATCGTCTCGTGCTTCAGCGTAGAGAGACAGTTGTCGAGCACGTTGTTGCTGATGTGCAGGCGATCATTCTCAAAGGCTACTCGGCGTAGCTCATCGCGTGCCAAGTCGAGTGTGGTGTGCTGGTCGTTCTCCATCGCAATGGCCGACTCCAGCGCTTCGCAGATCTGACTCACCACAGCATTCAGCGGTTCGTGTTCAGAGTTTTCAATCTTTGCCTTTCCATTCCACAGCTCGCGAATCTGCTTGAGTTTCTCTTCTGCCGATACCCCACTCAGCAGCACTTTGTTGATACCGTTGATGCGCTCCACACTATAGCGATAGCTGAGCATGTGGCGATAATAGAGCATGTAATAAGCAGGGAAGATGCTGAGCAACAACAGGACAAGAAGGATGATGGCCACGTTCTTGTTGGTCTCCGACTTCTGCATCACCTGACAATAGCTGGCAATGGACTTATCGGCCGACAACTCACGGAAGAGCTGCGTATACACCTTATTATTATACTGGTAGAGATTCCACTTGTGAAGGGCCAATGCAGCCACAGCCGACTCGTTGCGCACACTTTGGATGACATCGTAGTTCATGGGCAGACTGTCTCGATACCATTGCAACTCGGCGGGCAACTCGGCATGGTCGGCATAGTCAACCATCAGAGCCGTCCCTTGTGGACGAAGCGAGTGATAAAAGTCGTTGAGACATTGGCGGCAACTGTCGGCATAGAGTAGCGTTTCAGCAAAGCGGCCCTGTATGTTGCAGCTATACGCGCTATCGGCATACTGTCCTGCCTTTCGCATCGACGGAGCATTTGTCTGACCGATAGCAACACTCATGGAGAGCAGCAGCAAGAGCGTCGTGATGGCACGTCCCAACGGCAGGCGGAAGAAGAAGCGGCTACCACGTCCGAGTTCGCTTTCCACGCCAATGTCGCAGACGCTGAATATCTTGCTGAGCTTACGATATTTCTCTATGATGCCTTTACAGTTGCGCAGGCCAAATCCATGAGATGGCTGCGCCATAGGCTCCGTCGGATGTACGGGTGGCTCCATAGAGTCGTTAGTCAAAGGAACGGCTCCGATGTGTTGCGCTTGCGGCTTGAACACTGTTGCCTGCTGTTCAGGGGTGAGCCCGATGCCTGTGTCGCGAATGGAGACTTCCACATAGCTATCTGTTGACGTGGCACCAATGGTGACGCTTCCACCCTCAGGGGTGAACTTTCGAGCGTTGTCGGCAATGGTGTTAATCATGAAGAGTGTGAGCGTCTTGTCGGCCTTCACCACGCTCTTCGTGTCGTCGACGACGAGGTCGATGCCCTTCATGCGGAATCCCATGCGGCCTCGCTTCACAATGTCGAAGAGCTCCTGCAGCGGGAAGCTCTCAACGCGCAGGCTCACCTCGCCTTGCCGCATCTGTATCCACTTGGTGAGTACGTCGTTATAATCGTTGATGCGATCTGTGAGTTCAGCCACATAAGCATATCTCTCAGCACGTTGCTGTTGTGTGTCGCTACGGCCGTTCTGACGCACAAGGCGATTCACTTCACCAGCGATACGGTCGACGAAAGGCATGATGCTATTGGCCAGCGAAACCTTGGCACGCTGTTCCAGATTGCGCTCCTTGTTCTGCAGAAGCTGCTGGCGCATGAGACACGTCTGCTCGCTGAGTTCCTCGTGTTGCTCCTCGAGCATCTTCGTGCGCTCCAATGTCTTCTGTTTCCATTCCTCGAGTGGTTCGAGCAGAGAGACTATGGAGAAGTCGCGGTCTTTACGACGGCGCATGCGATGGAAGATGAACAGCAGGAAGATGAGCAAACCTATCATGAGCACCACAGCCAAAAGCATGAGGTTGAGCATGCGGGCAGAGTTTTGCAGCTGGTCGTAGCGGGCTTCGAGCTGACGGTCCTGACGCGTCTGCTCCTGCATGTCGAGGAAGAGGTTGCGGTTGTAGTCGCTACGTGGCTTGTCATCGATGGCCGAATAGACCAAGCTGAGCTGTTCGCGGATGCTGGCCACAAGGTCAGGTGCCTGGTTGATGGCGGTGTCTTTCTCCAGCGCATTAAGCAGGCAGATCTCAGCCGACTGGTAGTCGCTGATACCCCAGAAGCACTCTGCAAGCGTACGATAGGCACCTGCCGTCTGATACACATCGCCATATTTCGTGAAGATGTCGAGGGCCTGCTGTGCCAGATAGCCTGCCAGCAGCGTGTCGGGCATGTTCACGGGGTTGACGAGTGCGAGTGCCGGTGCATTGTTGGCCATAAACCAATTCATGAACTGTATGTTCTCCAGATGCTCGCCCATGCCCTGCAAGGCCTGCGCCTCGAAGAACGGATAGCCATGGGCCACCGCCAGCTGATAACACCTGACAAGATAGGAGAACTCCACATCGGCAATAGCCTCAGTAGTCTCCTCCTCGACAATTCCACCTGCTCCAATGTTGTAGAGGTAGTTCAGAAGTTGAGCGGTGTCGGCTTCGAGGTCGTCGTTGGGATTGATATGCTCAATGGCATCCACAGACTCCTCGGTAAGTCCCACATAATAGAAATAGGTGGACTCTACGATGTGGAACTCGCTTTCAGCATAGATGACGCGCCGACGCTGGTGGTCGTTGAGACGCGAGAGTTCCTCCTTGATACGGTTTAGACGTCGCTGGGCACGCTCGCGATAGTCGTAGAAGAGTTTGTTCTTCGACTCGCGTTGGCACAGGCGCATGCGCTGCACATCGGCCACGAGCAGCTCAATCTGATTGTTGGTATCGATGCTATCAAGCAACTCATAGGCCCGTGCATACTCCATCTTGGCAATGCTGTAGAAAGCCAGGTTGTTGAGAGCCTCGGCCCTACCGGCATCGTAGTCGCCAGCCAAGCTTAATGCCTGCTCTGCATAGACGCGCGTGGAATCGAGTGAGCGGTAGTGGAAGTCATACGAACGCTCGTTCAGCTCGTCGACCACACGCAGAGCGGGGTTACTACAAGCTGAAAAAACAAAAATGCCCAATGCGGAGAGCATCCACATTGAGCACTTCATAAGGCTATATTTACGAACGAGCCTTCGCAACGTATCCTAAAGCTTCACGACACTTGTCGGTGACATACTGCCAGTCGCCGGCCTGCACCTTCTCCTTCGGGAAGAGCTTCGAGCCCATGCCTACGCAATAGACACCAGCCTTGAACCACTTCGTGAGGTTCTCCTCGTCGGGCGACACACCACCCGTCACCATGATCTTCGACCAAGGCATCGGAGCCTTCAGGCCCTTGATCATGTTGGGACCTACAACGTCGCCAGGGAAAACCTTCGTGAGGTCGCAACCTAACTCCTGAGCCTTGCCTATCTCGCTGACGGTCATGCAGCCAGGGCAATAGGGCACAAGGCGGCGATTGCAGACGGGAGCAATGTCGGGGTTGAAGAGCGGTCCCACCACGAAGTTAGCGCCCAGCTGAATGTAGAGGGCTGCCGTAGGTGCATCGACAACAGAGCCGATGCCCAGTGCCAGTTCAGGGCATTCCTTGTCGGCCCACTTCACGAGTTCGCCGAACACCTCCTGCGCAAAGTCACCGCGATTGGTGAACTCAAAGGCACGCACGCCACCTTCATAGCAGGCTTTCACTACGTTTTTACAAGTCTCAAGATCTTTGTGGTAGAACACGGGCACCATGCCTGTTTCACCAATTTTCGCCATGACGGCGAGTTTATCGAATTTTGCCATTACAATTTAAAAATTGACGGTTTAACAATCATAACGATGTGACGCTGTAAGGAGATGACGATGCAACGTCCTCATGACATTACTCCTACGCCTTGATTTCGCGCCTCATGTAGAGCGTGCCGCTGTCGACAGCCACAAGCTCCCATCCCTCGTAACCAAGTTCGTTAAGCTTCTTCTCTGTGTTCATGAGCGAAACGAACACCTTGTATTCATAATGTTTATTCATTGCTACAAGGTTTTAGCGTTGAACACGTCCGTTGGCATTACCACCAGCCAGGCTTTCCACCTCAGCAGCAGACACCAGGTTGAAGTCGCCGGGGATGGTGTGCTTCAGAGCGCTGGCAGCAACAGCAAACTCAAGGGCCTCGCCCTGTGTAGCCTTCGTCAGCAAACCATGGATGAGTCCACCAGAGAACGAGTCGCCACCGCCAACGCGGTCGATGATGGGATTGATTTCATAGCGCTTCGACTGATAGAACTCCTTGCCGTCGAAGATCAAAGCCTTCCAACCATTATAGCTGGCCGAGAACGATTCACGCAGCGTGGAGACCACATATTTGAAGCCGAACTCCTCGCGCATCTGACGGAAAATGCCCTCGTAGCCGCTGGCATCAGTCTGACCACCTTCTACGTCGGCATCGGGTTTGAAGCCGAGGCAGAGCTCTGCGTCTTCCTCATTGCCAATGCACACATCAACATACTTCATGAGCGGGCGCATCACGCTGATGGCCTTCTCGCTGGTCCAGAGTTTCTTACGGAAGTTCAGGTCTACCGACACCGTCACACCATGGCGCTTGGCAGCCTCGCAGGCAAGGCGTGTGAGCTCGGCAGCACGGTCGCTGATAGCAGGTGTGATGCCACTCCAGTGGAACCACTGTGCACCCTCCATGATGGCATCGAAGTCGAAGTCCTCAGGCAGAGCCTCTGCGATGCTGCTGTGAGCACGGTCGTAGATGACCTTAGACGGACGCATCGAGGCACCAGTCTCAGCATAGTAAAGGCCTACGCGGTCGCCACCACGTGCCACAAAGTCGGTGTTCACACCATAGCGGCGCAGGGCATTCACAGCAATCTGGCCGATCTCGTGCTTGGGCAGCTTGCTCACGAAGTAGGCGTCGTGGCCATAGTTGGCCAGGCTGACTGCCACATTGGCCTCACCACCACCGGGGATGATGCGGAATGACTCACTCTGAATGAAACGGTCGTTGCCTTGTGGGGACAGGCGAAGCATGATCTCGCCTAATGTAACGATTTTTGCCATAACAGTTGTACTTTTTAGGATATGTTTCTATTGTTAATGATTATTTTTCTTTATCCGTGCAAAGATACTAAATAAAACTCATTCCTGCAAATTTTCACGAGGGAAAATCAACGGCAACGTTCATAAAGCGGGCAGAAAAAGAGGTTGGTGCAGGATGCTACCAACCTCGAGGGACGATTTCGTAGAAAAATTCGAAATCTGAAAAACACACCGCAAATATAGAACTTATTCTTGTAAATTGCAAATTTTCTTTAAGAAAAGTGGTGATTTTAACATTATTCGCCCAAAAAACACTATCTTTGTGGGTGAAAACGACCTAAAATGTGATGTTTTCCTGCACTATTTGCTAACCCATAACGAACTACATAGACATGAAAAGAATTCTGACATTACTCTTCGCGGTGGTGGCCATGAGCTTGGGAGATCGGAAG
>JAEEGF012141718.1_pt1 | contig 40470 bp, 30 predicted proteins | sample 9134171 | NCBI WGS metagenome assembly JAEEGF01 (sample SAMN16246542, study PRJNA631951) | gut metagenome | biome: gut microbiome; feature: rumen; material: AP-attached | host: Bos | place: Iran: Karaj | collected 2018-10 | reverse complement strand
CGTATCTTGTCCTGATGGTGGACGAGAAGCTTAAGACGGTTATGGCTTCGGATGTCCTCACTCAGATGACGGATGTGAGCCTTGATGCGGTTCGTGACGGAATGCAGCTCGACGAGGTACTTTCAAAGGTCCTTGAAGAGTCTGTGCTCAACAGTCTTCTTGAGAAGTGTCATTCCGTACTCGAAAACAGAGTAAGTGACACCTTCATGCTGAACAATTATTTCGGCGAAGAAGAGAGGATCTACAAGGTCGATATTAACTTTTACTCGTCTCCCGTAGAGGGCGCCAGCGGGCTGTGCATCCTCTTTACGGATATGACCGAGGTTATCGAAGCAAAGGAAAGAGCCGAAAGAGCCGACAAGGCAAAGAGCAATTTCCTTGCGAATATGTCGCACGAGATAAGGACTCCCATGAATGCCATCAACGGTATGTCGGAGTTTATCCTGCGTGACAGTACGGACGAGGAGGCCAAGAAGAATGCCGCCATGATAAAGTCGGCTGCCAAGTCTCTGATTTCCATTATCAACGATATCCTTGATTTCTCAAAGATAGAGTCGGGAAAGATGGAGATCATCAACGATACCTACAGTCTGTCCTCTCTTGTTAACGATGTTGCAACCATGATCAGGATCAGGCTTCAGGAAAAGAAGGTCGGTCTTGTTGTAAACCTTGATCCTGATACGCCGAGCAGACTGTACGGTGATGAGGTCAGGATCAAACAGGTTATGATCAACATCCTGAATAATTCGGTAAAATTCACAAATGAAGGTCAGATTACCTTTAATATTAAACATGAGTGGGACGGCAAGGGAGATTGCTGCCTTCATGTCAGTATTTCTGATACCGGTATCGGGATCAAAAAGGAGGAACTCGGAAAGATCTTTGAAAGCTTCACTCAGGTCGATACAAAGAGAAACCGTTCCATCGAGGGGACGGGACTCGGTCTTGCGATAAGCCGAAGGCTTGTTACGATGATGGGAGGAGAACTCAAGGTCGAAAGTGTATACGGCGAAGGCTCCACCTTTTCTTTCGACATCTACAATAAGGTCATTGATGCGGAACCGGTGGGCGTGTTGGCTGACAATTACGACGTAAAGCTTGTGCATGAAGTAGATAAGTCGTTCCGGCGGCCGAATGCCAGGATCCTTGTTGTTGATGACAACGATATGAACCTTAAGGTTGCGGCCGGTCTTATGAAGCCGTACGGCATCGTACCTGATCTTGCCACGAGCGGACCCGAATCACTTGAACTGGTTAAAAACAAGACCTACGATCTTATCTTCATGGACCACATGATGCCCAAGATGGATGGTGTCGAGACCATGCACAGGATGAGAGATATGAAGGGCGGAAGCGAGTGGAAGATAATTGCTCTTACAGCCAATGCTATAAGCGGCATGGCGGCCAAATATGTCGAGGAGGGCTTTAACGGTTATCTGGCAAAGCCTATCGATCCCGCTTCAATGGAACTGGTTTTAAAAAGAGAGCTAACAGAAGAAAAGAACGAAGAAATCCTTGAATTCGACCCGGAGGGAGAAGTACTTGAATTCGGTCCCGACGAGGGTGATGCTCCGGAATTCGAACAGGGAGACAGTGACCGGGGAGAGACTGACGGCAAACCCGGTGGCGTAAAAAAGGGTAACGATGAGCTTATCGCTCTGCTTGAAGAGATCGGGATCAATACCGGAGCGGGACTCATGCATGCGGCCGGTGATAAAGACTTTTACCTTGAAATTGTCAGGGACTATGTAAAAGCCTTTAAAGAACGGTCTTCTCAGCTGCAGGAGTATTACGAAAGCGGAAATATGAGTGACTACAGTATCCTCGTGCATGCCCTCAAGAGTAACTCCAATACGCTCGGAATAGAAGATATAGGGGCAAAAGCGAAAGACCTCGAGTTTGCTTCGAAGGATAATGACACAGCGTTTGTCGATCATCATCACGGCGAACTTATCGATGCATATCGTAATAGGACGGAAGAAATAAGAAAAGTAATGGAAGAGTAAAGATATGAAGAGTAATGTCAGAAGAGCAACAGAAAACGATATCGACAGCATCTTAAAGCTGCTGGTTCAGGTCGATATGGTCCACCATAACGGGAGACCGGATATTTTTAAAGGACCCGCGACAAAGTACAATGCGGAAGAGCTCAGAAAGATCGTTTCAGACGAGACAACTCCCGTATTTGTCTACGAGGACGAAAAGGACGGTGTTATGGGGCATGCGTTCTGTGTCCATAAGCAGGTGATCGGCGATTCTGTTCTCACAGACATCAGAACGCTCTATATAGATGATATCTGGGTGGATGAGGGTTACAGGGGCAGACACGTCGGGACTGAGCTTTTCGAGGCCGTTAAGGACTACGCGCGAGAGGGCGGTTTTTACAACATCACACTTAACGTCTGGTCATGTAATCCCGGCGCAATGCAGTTTTATGAGAGACTCGGACTGGTGCCTCAGAAGGTAGGCATGGAGATGCTTCTTTAAAATTCTCGCTCACTTTGAGTCAGCAGACAGCGCGAACAAATTCGGTTTAGGAGCCTGATATTTCGTTGAAGTATTTGGCGAGGAATCAACGGCAAAAAAACTGCCGTTAAAGAAGAGGAGGTATTCTATGTCGATGATGGAAAAGCCCGAGGTCAAGGTTTTGGCGGACGGTACAAAGTTCTGGGAGAACAGGTACGACAGTTTCTTTCTCAAGGCAGTCGTTCCGAAGTCGAAGGTCGAGGGCGACATCAACAATTACGGATTCCGCGCACCGCTTCTGCTGGTTTTTGAAGAGGAAATGCTTGACTCGGAAGGTGCCAATGCATATGCGAAAGAGACCGGACTCGCCGATATCGCGGCAGCCGTTGATTCAAGCGTTCTTTTTGTTTATCCCACATGCGAAGGCGGATGGAAGAATGCCTCGACTCAGATGTACATCGACCTTATCGCAGAGATAAAGATGGACTCAAACTACGAGGACGGCTTTGTCAAGATCACCGACTTTTTCACAAGAGAATTTAGGGGCTATTTTGCACGCGGAGCAAAGTTCAGAACAGATATATACAGCAAAGGTGCCTCGGCGGATTACGTGGCAAAGAATCTCTTAAAGAAGATCGAAGGCGAGTACCTTTGGGGACCCGGTGATATCACACCTGCCATGTGTTCTATGGAAGGACTCTCGGTCGTGCCTGAGATCGAGAGAAAGGATATCGCGATCCTTTCGGTAGGTAATTCCGCACAGATCAATAAGGCTTTCGACGGATGCGAGAACCTCCTCATCAAGGATAAAGCGGATTACAAAGAAGATTTTAAGAATTTCGTACGCAAGTTCAAGATGTGGTGCGGTCATATCGATATCGAGCCCGACTTTGAGGCGCTTGACATGACCGAAAAAGCCGGCAAGTGCACAGTTCACACCTCGCCCTATAACATGGGCAAGTATAAGGGCACAAAAGAGCATCCCGTCGGATATTTCGCATATTACAACAACGATCTCTTTAAGAACGGCCCGGTGCCTCTGCTTGTCGGTTTCCACGGCGGCGGAGATTCATCAATGTACCTTACTTTCGTTGTGGATTGGTGGGAGATCGCTCACAGGTACGGCTTTATGTATGTTTCTGTTGAGAATCACCAGGACGTTACCGCAGCCGAGGCCATGGAGCTTATAGAGCACATAGAGAAAAATTACGATATAGATCCGAAGAGGATCTATGCGACAGGTTTCTCGATGGGAAGCGGTAAGACTTGGGATCTCTTTATGGAATTTCCTGAGAAGTTTGCGGGGCTGGCTCCCGGAAGCGCACTTTTCCCCGTGAAGAACAATCTCTTCGGCAGACCTTGGGGAGACGGCGAGTGGGTCAACAGAACAGTGCCCGTTCCGATCTTTTATTCGGGCGGAGAGAAGACTTTCCTTCCCGAGCTTCCGAGAGGTGACGTCACGGCACTTGAGAGAGTCCGGTACGCTGCAGAGGTCAATAAGCTGAGGAAGAAGTTTGATCTGAGGTTTGAGGACAGGGAAAACTGGCCCGACCCGCTCTGGGGAGAGATTCCCGACAGAAAAGAAGTCGTGCACGATGATGTCCGAAATGCCAATCTTACGATCAATTACTATGACAGCGAAGACGGTGTCTGCCGCACCGCATTTGCGAGCATCGACGATCAGGTCCATGAATTCAGGCATCATACTGCGGAAGAGGCATGGAAGTTTATCAGTAAGTTTACAAGATGATAAGATGAAAGCGGTTTCGTTTTTTCGAAGCCGCTTTTTCGCAATAAACCGATCATATCGTAACAGTGATCCACTCTTTTACATATCCGTGTTAACTGTATCAGGCATCCGCTTCTTTTTCATGCGCAGAGCCGGAACTTTTCGGTCTGTACACGTAACGCACGTATTCATACCTGGGATATCTGTCAACCGTGCTCTTCATCTCGTTATAGATCTCGTCCCTGAGCTTCTTCTTTGCTGCCTGTTTGGGAAGAGTGCGGTCGGCATAAAAAGGTCCTGCGACATATGAAACTACGCGGGGACGCTTGACAAACGGAAGAGCGCGCTTTTTGTAGACATTCGTCATGGTGAAGCAGGGAACATCAAGCTCATAAGGGTACGCCATCGAAACATCTGTGAAAGGTCTTATGTCGGTATAGTACGGCCATATATGAGCCTCGGGGTAGATTATTATCGCTTTTTTGCGGCGGATCCTCTCGGCAACGGCTTCCCTGAAGCTGCGTGCGTGTGAGATGTCCGTAAAAGTCGGAATAGCACCGAGCATCTGTACCAGGCATCTGATGCCGGGGATCGATGTGACGTCGGGGTTGCAGATCAGGAAGTCTTTCTTCGGGAAAGTGAGCATCGTGGGAGTGAACGCGTCTATGTCAGTGCCGGTGTGGTTGGCATAAACGAAGTAACCCGTCTTTCGGAACTTGTGAAGCTTCCTGCGTCCAACGAAGCGCTGGTGATATTTGAGCTTGATCCAGAGCGCGACGATAGGCCTGACGATTATATTGTAGATAAAGAATTCCGAAACGACCCAGAAGGGGTTGGTATGGATGTACTTGTAGTTCGCAGGCAGCTTCTCTGTGACTATCGAATTGCCTGCGAAGTCATCGTTTAAAGGATCGGAATAATAGATCGTACGTTTTTTCATATCCTGACCTTTCCGGGTAACAGCGGGTCTCTGGGTGCCGGCTTTTTTGGTAAAAGTGTTTTCTCAGTCTTTATTGTGCAGAGCGGCATCGCTTAACATCTTACGCATACGTACCATGCATTCCTTCTGGCTCTGAGCATAAGGAGAAGCGAGGTACTTTTTTGAATACTCCTGTCTGATATCGTCATGCTCAAGAAAGAAATCGATCTTCCTTGCCAGATCACGGTAGTCGTTACATTTGAACAAAGACTTTTCATCAAGAGCGAAAGCTTTTGTCGCGGACCTCGGGGAATTGTTTATGATAGGCACAAGTCCGCAGCTGATCGCCTCAAGACAGGCGATGGCTTCGATCTCGATCTCTGCGGGGTGGCAGTAGAGGTCGGCGTAATTGATGATCCTTGCGAGCTGAGCCCTGGTAAAGAACTTCATGATGGGCATTTTTATGCCCGCCTTCCTGACGGCTCTGAGGATCTGAAGCCTGCGGGGACCACTTCCTGCGAAGATGAGTCTGATCTTATCTTTAAACTTACTGCATCCGACAGCCTTTACGAGCAGAGTATGAGATTTCTCTTTCGAGTAACGACCGGTAAAGAGGATAATATACTCATCCTTGAGGCGATCGGGTTTGGGCGTGGGGGCATATTTGTATGCTTCGTTCACACCGTTCGAGATGACTAAACCGTTCGTCTTATGACCGACTGTTTTCTCAAAGAGATCCCTTATGAACCGGGTAGGGTAGTGGATCGTATCGACATATTGATAAAGCCTTTTGTAAAAATGCTTATATACAAGCCGGTTAAAGAACTTAGAGTTCATAAACATCAGGATATGACTCGAAAAGTTCTCGGCCTGACAGTGAAATCCAGCCGTTACGGGGATTCCAAGCTCTTTTGCGATCTGTGCCGCACAGCAACCGACAGGAAAAGGCATCATGACATGAACAACATCAGATCCTTCGACAGCTTCTCTGATAATATTTTTGTCGGGTTTTGCAATGGTAACGTTGTTTTTTTCTATTATTTTATTTATTATGAAACCTAGGTTGAGCGTCTTGACGATGTAATAACCTTCTGTTCCTTCACGAGACTTGTCGGGACAGACGATCCTTACTGTGTCTCCGCAAGACTTGAGGTACCTGATGAGATTCATGCAGGCAATGGTGGTACCGTTGTTCTCCTCCCCGAGAACGTCGGCTATGATCGTAACTATCATTGAAGGATTCCTCCAAACTAAACTATTGATAGTTTACCATATCATTAAAAATTTGCAAACAATTATAAACAATTCTTGACATCAACGCGTTAAAGTGTTATAGTGCCATACAACGAGTCGATTAGACGGATTTGGAAGATCATCCCGTTTGAAACATAAGCGTTACGGACGGGTTATACAGGAGGTTATACATGATAGTAGTATTAAAGCCCGATGTGGCAGCAGAAAAGCAGGAAAGACTTATTGACTGGCTTAAGAGCCTTTCTCTTAATGTACATGTTTCGACAGGAGAGTATCAGACGGTTCTCGGTCTTGTGGGAGACACCAGCACAGTGGATATATCTCTTCTCGAAAGCCTTGAGATCGTTGATACGGTTACACGTGTTTCCGATCCTTTCAAACGCGCAAACAGAAAGTTCCATCCCGATGATACGGTGATCGATGTAGGTGGCGTCAAGATAGGCGGCGGAAACTTCTGTATGATCGCAGGACCCTGTTCGGTTGAGTCGGAGGACCAGATCATCGGTATCGCAAAAGCCGTTAAGGCTTCAGGTGCCGGGATGCTCCGAGGAGGTGCTTTCAAGCCCCGTACTTCCCCTTACGATTTCCAGGGGCTTAAGAAAGAGGGACTTCGCCTTCTCTCCGCGGCCAAACAGGAGACGGGACTTCCTATCGTAACCGAGATCATGAATGCGACGGACCTGCCTCTTTTTGATGATGTTGACGTGCTGCAGGTCGGTGCGAGAAACACCCAGAACTTCGACCTCTTAAAGGAACTTGGCACAGTCGGAAAGCCCATCCTCTTAAAGAGAGGTATCGCAGGGACTTTAAAGGAGCTCCTTATGAGCGCCGAGTATATCATGGCCAGCGGCAATGAAAATGTTATCCTTTGCGAGCGCGGTATCAGAACATACAGCGATTACCTCCGTAATACGCTCGATCTTTCGGCGGTTCCCATGCTTCATGAACTGACACATCTGCCTGTGATCGTGGATCCTTCACATGCAACGGGTATTGCAAGGATCGTTTCACCCATGGCTCTCGCAGGAACGGCATGCGGTGCCGACGGTCTCATCATCGAGGTTCATAACGATCCCGAGCACGCGCTCTGTGACGGTGCGCAATCACTCCGTCCCGAAGATTTTGACAAGCTTGCTAAGAAAGTCAGAGCTGTCAGGGAAGCGGTCGTTTGACCTCACGCGGGAACATGATAAAACGCTGAATTCTTTGATGAGGAGGAGAAAAAACAATGCGTTTGGGCGTTGTGGGACTCGGCCTTATCGGCGGGTCATTTGCTAAAGCATACAAGAAAGACGGCCATGAAGTAATGGCCCTTGATACAGATAAAAAAACGCTCGGGTTCGCGGCGCTTTCGGGTGCCATTGACGGAGAGCTTACCGATGAGATCATACCGACATGTGATCTTATCCTCATTTGCACATATCCGGAAGCAGCCATAAGCTTTATGACCGATAAAGGTCCGCTTTTCGGAAAACGTCCCGTGGTCATCGATGCCTGCGGAACAAAGGAAGTGGTTGTCAAGGCAGGAATGGAGCTTGCAAAGAAGCACGGATTTACCTACGTCGGAGGTCATCCGATGGCGGGAACACAGTTTTCGGGCTTCAAGTACGCTAAGGAGAACCTTTATAAAGGCGCACCCATGGTCATCATTCCGCCTGTGTATGACGATCCTGTCTTCCTTGACAACATCAAGAAACTCCTTGCACCTGCGGGCTTCGGAAAGCTTACGATCACAACGGCGGAAGAGCATGACAAGGTCATCGCGTTTACATCGCAGCTCGCGCATGTGGTATCCAATGCATATGTGAAAAGCCCTTCGTCCCGCCTCCACAGCGGACTTTCAGCGGGAAGCTACAAGGATCTGACACGTGTTGCATGGCTCAATCCCGGCATGTGGACACAGCTTTTTATGGAGAATTCGGAAAATCTGATCTTCGAGATAGATACGCTCATAGCTAACCTTAAAGAGTATCGCGATGCTATTGAAGCGGGAGACAAAGAGAAACTTTATCATATCCTCGATGAAGGAAGAAAGATCAAGGAGGAGGTAGACGGCTGATGCAGACTGTTACAGTGAACGCGAGCAAAAAATATGATGTCAGGATCGGAACCGGTTTTATCGACAACCTCGGTGAAGAGATCGCACCTCTGATGTCCGGAAAAAAGGTGATGCTCGTTTCGGATGACAAGGTATTTCCTCTCTACGGCGAGCGTGCACTTAAGTCGCTTAGGGATGCCGGGTATACGGTTTCTGTTTTTACCTTCCCGAACGGTGAGGACAGCAAGAATATCAAAAACTACACCGATCTGGTAGAAGCCTTATTTGAAGCGCAACTCTCAAGAAAGGATCTTGTGGTCGCTGTCGGCGGCGGAGTTGTTACCGACCTTGCGGGATTTGCCGCAGCGACATTCCAGAGGGGTGTGGGCCTTGTTATGGTTCCCACGACACTTCTTGCGGCAGTTGACGCTTCCGTGGGCGGAAAGAACGGCATCAACCTTACAAACGGCAAGAACCAGGTCGGTACCTTCTATCAGCCCGGACTTGTTCTTTGCGATATAGAAACGCTTTGGACACTCCCTCGGGAGGAGTACATAAACGGATGCGCCGAGATCATCAAGTATTCGATGATCGTTGACGACGGTCTCTTTGAGCTCATCAGGGACAAGGAGGTCAAAGATCAGTACGAAGAGATCATCACCAGATGCATTACCATAAAGAGAGATTTCGTCGAAGCAGACGAGTTTGATACGGGGAAACGCATGATGCTCAACTTCGGGCACACCATTGGACATGCGGTTGAGGCGTGCAGCGGCTACACGATCCCTCACGGCAGAGCGGTGGCTATCGGTATGGCTGCGATCACTAAGGCTGCCGTTGTTAACGGCTATTGTACCGAAGACACAAGGATGCAGCTTGACGAACTCCTTGAGCAGTACGATCTTCTTGAAGAGCTTAAGTATAAGGCTGAGGATCTCAATGAGTGCGTGAAGGTTGATAAGAAAAACAGTGCCGGAATGCTCAGGATCGTCATCCCGAAAGGTATTGGCAGCTGCTGGATCAAAGAGATCTACAAAGAAGAGTGTCTTAAGTGGATTGTCCTCGGAGGTGCACGATGACCCGGATCGTCGGTTGCGGACAGCGTATGGGCAGTGTCAAAGTACCTGCTTCAAAGTCTGTAGTCCACAGGATGCTCATCTGCAGTGCGCTCTCAAAGGAACCTTGCGCGGTAGGTGTTGACGGCGTGTCAAAGGATATTAAGGCAACTACTGAGTGTCTGATCGGTATGGGGGCGGACCTAAGGCAGGCTCCCGGCCGTATTGACATCACTTCGGGTCTCACAAGAGGCGGAGAATGCGACGTGTGCTGCGGTGAGAGCGGATCGACCCTTAGGTTTCTGATACCTGTCGCAGCCGCACTCGGTAAGACGGTCAGATTCCGTATGGAGGGACTGCTCCCCGAGCGTCCCCATGATGTTCTCACAAATGAGCTTATGAGGCACGGTGCGGTCGTTTCGCAGGACGGAAATATCCTCACGGTCGGCGGACAGCTTGAACCCGGTGACTACACCATAGCAGGAAATATATCGTCACAGTTTATATCGGGGCTCCTTTTTGCGCTTCCCCTGCTCAGTGGGGATTCAAACATCATCATCACAGGTAAAAGGGAGTCTGTTTCTTATATCGATATGACGCTTGATGCGCTGAGAGACAGCGGTATCGTTATCAAAGAGACTCCCACAGGGTATTTTGTGGCGGGCAGTCAGACTTACAGCCGCAAGGGCTTTTCGGAGGCTGAGCGTGACTGGTCGGGAGCTGCATTTTTTCTTTGCATGGGCGCAATGTCCGAAAAAGGGATCACTCTTGAAGGAATGAACATGTCATCGCGTCAGGGTGACATGAAGGTGATGAAGATACTGGAAGACTTCGGTGCCGATATAAGCGTTAAAGTTTTAAGTGACAAGACAGGAAACTACGAAAACGCAGGGACTGCCTGTGTTACGGTTAAAAAGGGCGATTGTCGTCCGTGCGAGATCGATGCGGGCGATATCCCCGATCTTGTGCCGGTGCTTTCGGTACTTATGTGTGCGGCGCAGGGCAGGAGTGTTATAAAGAACGCGCAGAGACTCAGGTTCAAGGAGTCTGACAGGCTGGCTACAACATCTGAGATGATCAGGGCGCTCGGCGGTACAGTCACTGTTACCGAAGACGGTCTTTTGATAGACGGAACAGGAAAACTCGGAAGCGGGACCGTAGACCCCGCGAACGATCATCGTATCGCTATGTCGGCAGCGACTGCGGCAAGCATCTGCACCGGAGACGTGGTGATACCGGACGCGCAGTGTACACAGAAGTCTTATCCCGGATTTTTTGAGGATCTTGATAACCTAAGATAATACTAATCAACACCCGGTTAAACATGACTCTTTTCGGTTCGTGTTTATCTGTAAAAGATGAGTTAAATACGTGAAATATCGGATGTGATCTTTGATCCTTCCCGAAAAGAGAGGAGTATATATGTCCAGTTCGTACGGAGAGAATATAAGGCTCACAATATTCGGACAGTCGCATTCTCCGGCTATCGGAATGACCCTTGAAGGAATTCCTGCCGGGAACCGCATTGACATGGAGGCACTCCGTAAGTTCCTCGGGAGACGTGCTCCGGGCGGAGCTTCGTGGTCGACACCCCGTAAGGAAGCGGATCTGCCCGAATTCCTCGGCGGACTTGTGGATGACACCACATGCGGTGCTCCTCTTGCAGCCATCATTCATAATACCAACACCAAGTCATCTGATTACGAGGAACTAAGGAGAGTTCCCCGTCCCGGTCATGCCGATCTTACGGCACAGATAAAGTATGGCGGATTCCAGGACGTGAGCGGAGGCGGCCACTTCTCGGGCAGGCTTACCGCACCCATGTGCATCGCCGGCGGTATCTGCAGGCAGTTACTGGCAAAAGAAAGCATAAGCGTTATGGCGAGAGTTCTGTGTGTCGGTGACATAAAAGACGAAGGGGTTTTCTCGGCGCCTCTTGATGATAAGCTTTTCCCTGTTGTGAGTGACACACAGGGAGAGAAGATGAAGGAACTGATCGACGCGGTGCGCGCTGAAGGCGACTCGATCGGCGGTGTGATCGAATGTGTAGTCACAGGGCTTCCCGCGGGACTCGGAGATCCGATGTTTGACGGTATGGAAAACAGGATCGCGCAGATCGTATTCGGAATACCGGCTGTTAAGGGACTTGAGTTCGGTGCCGGCTTTGATGTCGCAAAAAGAAAAGGCAGTGAGAACAACGATCCCTACAGAGCAGTGGACGGCAGGATCGTTGCCGAGACTAATAACGCGGGCGGAATCCTCGGCGGGATCACAAACGGAATGCCGCTCGTTTTCCGAGCTGCATTCAAACCGACGCCTTCCATCGCCAAAGAACAGAAGAGTGTCGACATGAAGGCGGTTAAGGACGAAACACTTGAGGTAAAGGGTCGCCACGATCCCTGCATTGTGGTGCGTGCGGTACCCGTCGTCGAGGCAGCGGCTGCTTTAGCATGCTATGATGCGATGCTTGCCCGCAAGAAAGAAATTTGAAGTTGTAATGAACGCAGGGTGTGGTCCCTTGGGGACGGGGGCTGTGGGTCATGCGTGGTTCAATGACCCACAACCCCCGTCCCCAGGGGACCACACGATCACCACTTCCCGCCATTTAAACAATTATGAAAGGTCAAGATATGCTCAGATGCGGTTTATTGGGGAGAAAGCTCGGTCACAGCATCTCCCCCAAAATACATTCCATGCTCGCCGACTACTCGTATGAGCTCTTCGAGAAGGAAGAGGACGAGGTCGGTGCGTTTATAGAGGCAAAGGAATATGACGGCCTCAATGTTACCATCCCGTACAAGAAAACTGTGTTTCAGTACATGGACGAAGTAAGCGATGTGGCACAAAAGCTTGGCAGCATTAATACTATCGTTAAACGAGCAGACGGAACACTTTATGGTGACAATACCGATGTGTTCGGTTTCAGTGAGCTACTCAGAGTTTTCGAGGCGAAGCCTGCAGGAAAGAAGGTGCTGGTGCTCGGCAGCGGAGGCGCTTCGGTTTCTGTAAAGTACGTGCTTGAGTCACTCGGAGCAAACACGGTCACCATCAGCAGAAGCGGAGAAGACAACTACGACAATCTTGAGAAGCACATGGATGCCTCTTATATCGTCAATACGACCCCTGTCGGCATGTACCCGAATGTCACAGAGGCTCCGCTTGATCCGGGTCTTTTTAAAGCGTGTGAGGGCGTTGTAGACATCATCTACAATCCTTCCGTGACAAAACTCATGGAGCTTGCCGGGAAAGCAGGGATCTCATCTGTGAACGGCCTCTACATGCTGGTCGCCCAGGCAGCCAAGAGCTCTGCGCAGTTCAGAGGGGTAGTGGCAGACGATTCCGTTATAGAACGTATATATGAAAGGCTTAAGGAGCAACCATTAAACTGAATCACCAGCCTTATTCCGGCAGGATTAAAGAGGACACATATTGATCATTCACAGTGTTACCTGATCAAAGATACAGAGAAAGAGGATCGGCTCGTTTTTGGGATCAAAGGGCTTAGTAGCATAAAAAACAGGACCGGAAAAATAAATTGCGCAGGAGACAGGAAACATGAAGATACTTGTTATAAACGGACCAAACATAAACATGCTCGGGATCAGAGAGCCCGGCATCTACGGAACACAGGACTACATGTCGCTGCGAAAGCTGCTCGAGGATACAGGTAAAGAGCTTGGAATCACGGTCGAAGAGTATCAGTCGAATCATGAGGGTGATATTGTAGACCGCATTCAGCACGCTTACCGCCGCTACGACGGGATCGTGATCAATCCCGCTGCGTATACTCACACATCTGTTGCCATTCTTGACGCTCTTAAGGCAGTCGGCATTCCGACGGTAGAGGTGCATATTTCAGATGTCTCCGCCCGTGAAGATTTCAGGCAGATCTCGTATGTGCGCCAGTACTGTGTTAAAACCATTTCGGGTCTCGGGATAGAAGGCTACAGACAGGCTATTCTTTTCTTAAAGGATCTGGTCGAGCCCGGCTCAAAATGACGGTAAACGATTGATTAAAATTTTCCTGCCGATTTGGTCTGATCGGTGGCGTAATAATGTGCTTTATGATATAATAAGAGTTGGTACACGATGTGTTTTCCGACTCTTTTTGTTTTACGAAAAAGAGTCGGAGTTTTAACCCAAATTAGCGATTTCGTGAGATTATTGTTATTCCTATAAATAAATTTTCTGAAAGGAGCCTGTCATGAATAATTTTGTTTATGATACGCCCACCAAGGTTTATTTCGGTAGAGACGAAGAGCTTAAGGTCGGAAAACTGATCGCGAATTACAGGCCAAAAAAGGTCCTGCTGCATTACGGTTGCTCGAGTGCGAAACGCAGCGGCCTGCTCGACAAGGTCCGTGAGTGCCTGAACGCCGAAGGGATCTCTTTCGTCGAACTTGGCGGAGTTGTCGCCAACCCCGAACTCGGGCTTGTCCGCGAGGGTATTAAGCTCTGTAAGGCCGAAGGAGTTGATTTTGTCCTTGCGGTCGGCGGCGGTTCCGTTATGGATTCGGCCAAGGATATCGCCAACGGTGTGGCCAACCCTGCGGACGACGTATGGGATTTCTCGAGCGGTAAGGCGGTACCCCAGTATACTCTCAACAAAGGAGCAATCCTTACGATCGCCGCTGCCGGTTCGGAGATGTCCAATTCCTGTGTTATCACGAACGAGCAGACGGGTGAGAAGAGAGGGTACGGATGTCCTCAGAACAGGATGGATTTCGCGATCGAGAATCCGGAGCTCACATACACCGTCAGTGCGTACCAGACGGCATGCGGTGCGGTTGATATCGCGATGCACACCATCGAGAGGTATTTCTGTCCCGGTGACGGTACCTATCTGACAGATTCGATCGCCGAAGCAGTCATTAAGAACGCGATCAGAGCGGGTAACGAATGTCTCGCCGATCCGAGGAACTACGACGCAAGAGCCAACATGATGTGGGCTTCGTCTCTCGCACACAACGGTCTTACGCAGTGTGGCAGGAGATTCCAGCTCACGGTTCATCAGCTGGAGCATGAGGTTTCCGGCATGTACCCGGGTGTTGCCCACGGAGCGGGACTTGCAGCTCTCTGGTGCAGCTGGGCAAGGTACACCTACTCAGCCAACCCCGGAAGGTGGATGCAGTACGCGGTCAAGGTTTGGAACGTAGATCCCGACCTTGAGAATCCCGACAGGATGATCCTTGAAGCGATACAGAGGCAGGAAGACTGGTACAGGTCGATGGGTATGCCCACGTCGCTTAGGGAGCTTTCGGTCAGGGAGAGCGATCTGCCGACACTCGCACTCAAGTGCTCTCGTGACAAGAAGCGTACACTTGACGGTTACATGAAGCTCGGTTATGACGAGATCCTTGATATCTACAAGATGGCATACGGGGAGAAGACGGAGGACGATATTTTATAATTTCTGGGAGGAAAATTACGATGAAATTCGAATTAAACGAAGAAGGCAAATTATCAAAGACTTTGTACGAAAGGGAGCCTGAAGAGAAAAACATTCACTTTGAAAAAACCTTATGGAAGAGCAAGAAAGATCAGACCGATGAACCGGCAGAAGAGACCGGAAAGAAGAAGATGGGGAAGCTTAAGAAGCTTTTGATCGCTTTGGGTGTACTCCTTGTTGTGGGTGTTGTGCTTATCGTAACACTGGGCAGGTCGCAGTCTGTGAAAAGGGAACTGAAGAAGTATGTTGAGGAATCCGTTCCGATGTATGTCAGCATTGAAAGCGACTACGCGGAGGCGTACTCAAAGGCTATGACCGACCCGTCGATATCAGACGCCGAGACCTACGAGATAGTCACCGGCAAATGTATTCCGACGATCGACGCTCTGCTTGAAACGCTCAAGTCTCAGAAGATCCGGAACGGGGAGATCAAAGACTTACATAACATATACATTGAGTACATCGAAAAAGTCAGAAATATGCTACAGGTCACCAAAGAGGCTTACGATGAAATGAATCGTGAAAAAGCCCTGTCCCTTACGGAACTTTCCGCGGAGGCAATAGAGGTCGGGAACAGGTATTATACCGAACTCGAAAGATTATGCCGTGAAAAGGGAGTAGAAACACCGGATTGATCGGATAATAATTTACGGAGGTTAGTATGGGAGTTGAAGAGTATATTTGCGGTATCGTTTCCGGCGGAGACAAAGCACCGCTCGACGGGATCGAGGAGTGCGGGCTTATAATCGCATGCGACAGAGGGTACACACATCTTACCGAGGAAGGGATCGAGGCAGATCTCTTTGTCGGAGATTTTGATTCGTGCGATGAGGGTACGCTCGACAATATCCCGCGTCTTGAACTCGAGAAAGAGAAGGATGACACGGATACTCTTGCGGCTATAAGATTCGCAATTGATCAGGGGATAACACAGCTGCGCATGTATTGCTGCTTCGGAGGCAGGATGGACCATTTCCTCGGGAATATACAGGCTGCATCCTTTGCCGCTTCGAAGGGCGTGAAGGTCAGCATGTGTGACGAGAACACGGAGATGTACTTCCTTAATTCCGGCTCGATCACCGTGGAGAAGAGAGAAGGTTACTCGCTGTCGCTGCTTTCGGTATCGGACAGTGCATCGGGCGTCTGGATCGAGGGAGCGAAGTATCCCTTAAGCGATAAGACCATCTCAAATGTATTTCCTATCGGTATCAGCAATGAATGGATAGATGATGTAACGATCACCGTAAAGAGCGGTGTGATAGTGGTGATGTGCTGCAGGCTGCAGCCAACCTCATAATAAAACAGGTTTTGAAAGGATCATATTACAGTAATGTCTGAAAATACAGTTTACTACCCGCAGGAGAAAAAGGAGCTCCTGCGTGGTTTTTGCACAGGAGAACGCGCGCTTTTCCGGGCTCATGATCTGAAGATCAGCGAGACGCTGTTTGCCGACGGAGAATCACCTCTTAAGCACAGCAACAATATCGAGTTGTTCCACTCCACCTTCAGGTGGAAGTATCCGCTTTGGTATTCCAAGCACATTGTTATCAGGGACTGCGTCCTTGAAGATACGGCCAGGGCCGGCATCTGGTATACCGAGGATCTTGATGCCGACAGGGTCATAATCGCCGCGCCGAAGAATTTCAGACGCAGCAAAAATCTTAGACTAAAGAATGTTACGTTTTATAATGCCGCCGAGACCCTGTGGGAGTGTTCGGACGTGGCTTTGGAGGGCGTTCGTGCCAAAGGCGATTATTTTGCGATGAACAGCAACAATCTGACAGTCAAGGATTTTGAGCTGGACGGCAATTACGGATTTGACGGCTGTAAGGACCTCGTTATCGAGAACGGACGCCTGCTTACAAAGGATGCTTTCTGGAACTGCAAAAATGTTACGGTCAGAGATTCGTATATCTGCGGAGAATACCTCGGCTGGAACAGTGAAAATGTCACATTTGAGAACTGCTCGATCGAAAGCCTTCAGGGTCTGTGCTATATAAATAACCTTGTAATGAAGAATTGTCGCCTTATAAACACGACGCTCGCGTTTGAGTACTCCGCGGTGGATGCCGAGATAAAGGGTCATATTGACAGTATAAAGAACCCCTTGTCGGGAACGATCAGGGCAGGTTCGATAGGTGAGATCATCATGGAAGAAAACATGGTCGATACACGTGCCACAAAGATAATTTTAGAAGAGGATCAGTAATGAAATACGATTTTGACAAGATACCGGACAGAACCGGCACGGGAAGCGTTAAATGGGACTTCGCGGGAGATGCGCTTCCCATGTGGGTTGCCGATATGGACATAGAAACCTTCCCCGGGATAAAGGAGGCGCTTGTCAGCCGCGCTGCGCACGGCATATACGGATACACATACGATACACCTGCGTGGGGTGACGCGTACACATACTGGTGGAGGACGCGTCATTCGTTTGATTTTGATAAAGAAGATCTTGTTTTCGCAACGGCTGTTGTCCCTTCGATAGCTTCCGCAATCAGGAAGCTCACAGCGATCAGCGAGAACGTTCTGATACAGACACCCGTTTATCCGGTCTTTTTCAGCTCTATTACCAATAACGGAAGGACGGTTGTTGAGAATAAGCTTCTTTATGACCGTGAAACGGGACTTTATTCGATCGACTGGGACGATCTGGAGAAGAAACTTTCGGATCCTCAGACAACGCTTATGGTCCTGTGCAATCCGCAGAATCCCACGGGCAACATATGGGACAAAGAGACGCTGGTGAGGATCGGAGATCTTTGCGAAAAGAATAACGTCCGTGTGGTTTCGGACGAGATACACTGCGACATCACAGCGCCAGGTAAGGAGTATGTTCCGTTTCTGTCAGCTTCGGAAACGAACAGAAAGATCGGCGTGGCCTGCATATCACCGACCAAGACATTTAATATAGCAGGCATACAGACAGCCGCTGTTGTGGCAATGAATCCCGACCTGCGTCAAAAGATGCATCGTCAGATCAACTCTGACGACGTCGGTGAAGGAAACTGTTTCTCCTACGTTGCGGCCGGTGCGGCATTCACTCCTGAGGGTGCGGTGTGGCTTGACGAACTCAGAGAATACTTATGGGCTAACAGGGTGTTTGCGCAGGATTATATACGCGATAACATAGGCGTTATAAAGGCGGTGCCGTCCGATGCTTCGTACCTTTGCTGGGTGGATTGTTCCGACATCACGGATGACAGCAGAGCTTTTACGGATGACCTTAAGAACAATGGCAAGGTTTTCTTTAACCCCGGGGTCGATTTCGGCGGCAACGGAGAAAGCTTTATCAGGATCAATCTCGCCTGCCCGCGCCGGATGCTCACTGAGGCGCTGGAAAGACTTAAGCATCATATTGACAAAAAATACAGAAAATGATTAATTCAGATGCTTTGCGGACAAATCTTTGATTGAGAGGGTAACGGATTGAAGATAATTCATTGTGCGGACATTCATTTGGACAGCGGACTTTCCTCCAACTTCGACAAGGAGAAGGCACGTGAGAGGAAGGCGGAGCTTCTGCGCACTTTTATACGTATGACTGAGTACGCGGCAGAGAACGGGATCGAAGCTGTTTTGATCGCAGGTGACCTGTTCGACAGGGATGCTGTTTCGGCAACTTCTCGTAATACAGTTATCGGTGCGATTGAGAGTACACCGCAGATCACATACTATTATCTGAGGGGCAATCATGACCGAAAGGATGTCTTCGGTTCGCTTGCGGAGGTGCCGGCCAACCTCAGGTTCTTTGATACTTCGTGGACTTCCTACAGGCTTTCGGACAGAACGGTACTTTACGGACTGGAGTTTGATGACCGTAACGCCTCTTGTGCTGCGGATACACTCGTTACCGATCCTTCGGACATCAATATCGTAATGCTTCACGGACAGGAGGTCCCTGCAGCATCCGACAGGACCGAAGTCATAAACATTAAAGCCTTTAAAAACAGGAACATAGATTACATGGCACTCGGGCATGTTCATTCTTTCAAGAATGAAGAACTTGACGGACGCGGAAGATACTGCTATCCCGGATGCCTTGAGGGGCGCGGCTTTGATGAGAGCGGTGAACACGGATTTGTGGTACTTGATATCGACGAGGCGACGGGACATGTCATTTCAAGCTTTGTGAGCATTGCGACCAGAAGGTTTTTGAACGTCACGGTCGATATCACGGATCTTTCCGAAACCTCTCAGATCATAAGGGCGGTCTCGGATGAGATCTCCCGTACAGGTGCGACATCGGATGATTGTGTCAGGGTAGTGCTCACGGGGACGACCGATATCGAGGCCGAGAAGGATGAGGCGCTGATAAACAAGACCTTTGAAGGAAAGTATTGTCTGTTCAGGCTCTATGACGAGTCGATATATGCTATCGACTACGACAGCTTTGAATCGGACAGATCTTTAAAGGGCGAGTTCATAAGGCTTATAAAGAACGATCCGACAGTACCGGAGGAAAAGAAAGCTGCAGCGATAAGGTACGGTATCAGAGCGCTTCTCGGAGAAAAATTGGAACAGTAAGGGGTGATGCCTTTGAAGATACTTGAATGCAATATTATGAGATTCGGCACGCTCAGTGATTTCCACTACGATCTTACGCAGGGGATCAACAGGATCGTGCGCGGGAACGGCTTCGGCAAGAGTACTCTGGCCGCTTTTTTGCGTGTCATGCTTTACGGCTTTGAAGGTGAAGGAAAACGTGATGCGCTCAGTCGTGAGAGAAAGTTCTACGAGCCCTGGCAGGGAGGCAATTACGGGGGGGATATCGTATTCGAAGTTGGAGAAAAGCGCTACCGGGTGACCAGAACGTTCGGTAAAAAGGCTGATTCGGACACATTTGAGCTCAGAGACATGACCACCAATCTTGTGTCTCACGATTATTCCGACAAGCTGGGCGTTGAGCTTTTTGATATGGATTCCGACACTTTCAGAAAGACCGTCTTTGTCGGACAGGACGGTGTCGAGACTTCGGTGAACGACACCATCAACGGCAGGATCGGCGCTCTTGTTGACAATACCGACGACCTTGACGCATTTGAAAAAGCAAAGACTTCACTTGAAGAAATGATACTTTCACTGACTCCCAGACGAAAGACAGGAGAAGTGAGCAGGCTTAATGACCGTATTACGGAACTCGATCACGATATACTTCCCGCTGCCGATTACGAACAGACCATGGAAAGCGTCCTTTCTTTGAGGAGCGAAGAAGAAGAGAAGCTTCGTGTGCTCAAGTCCGAGAAAGAGGATCTGGCCGCAAAAGCGAAAGAGCTCGGAGCCTACATGGAGGTTGCGTCCAAAAAAGAGCGGTACGAGACGCTCCTGGCGGACAGGGATGAGAAAAGCCTCGCGCTTGAAGCTGCAAAGAGCGGACTGCCCGAGGGACTTGAGATCGCCGATCTGCCCGAGGCGAATGAGTTACGTACACTTGCCAAGAACTATATGATAGCGAGGTCTGAGCTTTCGGGAACCGAACTTTTGAGCCTTGATCCCCGCGAGGAAGAGACTCTCGGTAAGCTTTCGCCCATGTACGGCGGTCAGGATCCCGCTTCCGATGCCGAGAAGCATATTGAGAACTGGCACTATATAAAAATGCTTGATAAAGAGATTGCAGCAAGGCAAGAAGCTCTTGAGATGACTAAAGCGGAAGAGCAAAAAAAGAAGACCTCCATGACAAGAAACAGACTGCTCGCCATGCTCGGAGTGCTTATACTTATAGCGGTGGCAGTGTACTGCTTCCTGAACGGATCGTTCCTAGTCGGCGGGATAGCGGCAGCAGCCGTTCTTGCAACGCTTATAGCCATGACTGTGGCTATGAAGCCTTCGAGGGCAGTTCTTGCGGGTTATGCTGAGGCTCTAAACGACATTACGGCAGGGATCGAAAAAGCCCAAAACAAACGCGAAGAAACCCTTGTTGAGATCGGTGATTTCTTAAAGAACTTCAAGAAGGACAGCGATCCTGAGATGATCCTTGTCTCTCTCAAGGAAGTGATAAGTGAGAATGAGACTTACCGAAGCCTCAAGAGCAAAAAAGAACGTGCCGGCAGCGCATCGGAGAAGTCTCTGCAGGTTATGAAAGAGACTGAAAACTATATCGTAGAACGTCTCAAGACCGGTGTGGCAGATGATCCTTACCTGCAGCTGACAGGGTTCGCGGACTATACGGACCGTGCACGCAGTGCCCTGAGTGCCTTTGAAGCAGCACAGAACGCCTTAGATGTGTTTGTACGGGACAATGATATAAGCGTTATATCCGGTACACAGACGCCCGGTGACGGTTCTTCGCTCAGATCGGTTACAGACAGACTCTCCGAGGTTTCGAGGCTCGCGGATGAGTCGGCCGACAGACTTGCGGGATTTGACAAGAGAAGCGATGAGCTTTCTGATACGCTCGAAGAGATTGCCGAGAAAAAACTTCTCAGGGAGTCGCTTATAGAGACGCGTAACAAAAAGCAGGAGATGTACGAGTGCTGCGTGATCGCCAAGGAGCACCTGATCGAAGCAAAAGAAACGCTTTCGGCGCGTTATATAATGCCCATATATGAAAAGTTCATCCACTACCACACGATGATCACGGGATCAAACACGGGAGAGTACATGGTGGACGCCAATATAGACGTCTCCGTCAAGGAACAGGGGCTTACGCATTCAGTGCTGCAGCTGAGCCGAGGGCTTCGTGATGTTGTCGGACTGTCTCTGCGAATGGCTTTTATAGATGTCATGTTCCCGGGTGAAAAGCCCGTGCTTATACTCGACGATCCCTTCGTAAATCTTGACCGCGCGAATTATGAAGCAGCTGAAAAATTGTTGAATATCATATCAGGTGAGTATCAGGTGATCTATTTCGCTGCAAGAGATGAATTTCATGAAGAAATAGCTTTATGACCGAAGTGTTGTGTGGGAAAAGCTGAAGAGAATCTTTCATAGGAGGAAGAATATGAATCTGAGTTTTAATCAAAAGAAGGCCCTTAATCCTTATCTGCCTTCATGGGAATATGTTCCCGACGGGGAGCCTCATGTCTTCGGTGACCGTGTTTATGTCTACGGCTCTCACGACTTTTTTAACGGATGGGTTTTCTGCCTGGGTGATTACGTTTGCTGGTCGGCCCCGCTCTCCGATCTTTCGGACTGGAGATACGAGGGTGTGATCTACAAGAGAACCGACGATCCCATCAATGAGGACGGACGGATGGTCCTTTACGCTCCCGATATCTGTCAGGGTCCGGACGGTCGTTATTATCTTTATTACTTCTATGACAAACGTTCCTGCATAAACGTTGCTGTTTCCGATAAACCCGAAGGTCCTTTCGTGTTCTACGGTCGTGTGAGGGATGACGAAGGGGGACTCATCGGTGAGAGGTACGGGGACGAGCCTTATTTTGACCCCGCGGTGCTTGTTGAGGGCAATTATGTCTATCTCTACGGCGGTTTCTGCGGACAGGGGGACAAGTCACGTACGGGATGTATGGTGACGGTACTCGATGCGCGTGATATGCTCACCGTGATCGAGGAGCCCGCATTTGTTATTCCGGGCAACTGCTACAGTAAAGGTACGGGATACGAAGGACACGCGTTCTTTGAGGCACCTTCGATCCGTAAGATAGGCAAGAAATATGTGCTGGTCTATTCGTCCGAGCGTATGTGCGAGCTTTGCTACGCAGTAAGCGACTCGCCCGATGAGGACTTTGAATACAAGGGCTGTATCGTCTGCAATAACGATACGGGTATCGATTCCTATAAGCCCGCAGACGTTCCGACGGCATACGGCGGAAACAATCACGGCGGACTTGTGCAGATCGGTGACGACTGGTACATTTTCTACCACAGACAGACCAACGGCACCTGGTACTCTCGTCAGGGCTGTGCCGAAAGGGTCAGTGTTTCCGAGGACGCTTTGATCCCGCAGGTTGAGATGACTTCGTGCGGACTTTCCGATTCGCCGCTTGAAGGTAAGGGCTTTATCCCTGCCTATATCGCATGCAATCTCTTTACAGAGAAGAATATGTTCCCCATGGTCGGGATGGGTGCGGGCTCGAGCTCGATCCCGAAGATCACGCAGGACGGACGTGACGGCGACGAAGAGCCCGGTTATATCGCAGGATTTAGTGACGGAGTTACGGCAGGTTTCAAATATTTCGAGCTTAAGGGAGTTAAGAAGGTCAGTGTCATTTCTCGCGGTTACGGTAACGGAAGGTTTGATTTCGCTACGGAGATGGGCGGAAAGCCTGTCGCATCCGTACCCGTATCAAATACGAATTTCTGGGAGATGACTTCCGCTGAGGGTAAGTTCCCCGACGGGACATTCCCAATCTATATCACCTACAGGGGCGACAGCGCTCCTTCGCTTCTCGGGTTTGTACTTGAGTGAGAGGTGAACGGGCAGCCTGCCGCTTCGGTAAAGCGCACGCTCTGGGAAAGGAAGCGTTTTGATCCGCTTCGAAAGAGGATAAACAATGAACAATAGAGGAAAACTCTGGACACTCAGATATACACTCATAAACGTCACATATTTTGCGGCCTTTTGTACGGTGCACGCATATGCGGCCGTATTTCTCCTCGACAGCGGGTTTACCAATACCGAGATCGGGATACTTCTTGCGGTCGCAAATGTACTGTCGGCGCTTTTTCAGCCGCTCGTTGCCGCTGTTATTGACAGACAGGGCTTCTTTACCAACAGAAACGTTATGATGATATGTGCGGGTATGATAGCCGGCGGAGCGGTTGTGCTTATTTTTGCCGGCTCCGTTAAACCCGTTGTGTTTATCGTTTTTACCATGATGTATATGGTCCAGTTCACGTACATGCCCGTCATGACTGCCTTGAATTTTGAGTATCAGCGCGGTGGTGCGAAGATCTTTTACGGGCTTGCGAGGGGACTCGGCTCGGCAGGATTTGCGGTAACCAGCGCGATCATCGGAACCGTTGTTGAGAATGAAGGTGTCAGGGTACTCCTTTACGTGACTATAGCCGTTATGGCGCTTCATGCGGTCATAGTTTATTTCTTCAGACTCCCCAAAGAGCCCGAAGTGCCGGAGACAAAAGACGCAGGCTCTGAAAACGGCAGCGACAGTATAACGGACCCGGGCGAGCGGGAGCAGAAAGAAGATAAAAGCAGCTCTATTCCCGAGTTTATAAAAAGATATCCCGCATTTATGCTTATGCTTGTGGCGACGGTCTTTTTGTTCTTTACACATAACATGCTCAATGATTATCTGATCCAGATCCTGAGACCCCTCGGGGGAGGAGAGTCGGAACTCGGGATAGCCACGTTCCTTGCAGCCGTCCTTGAACTTCCGACTATGGCTGTCATAACGCTCGTCAGTAAAAAAGTAAGCATGAAACTGATGCTCGTGGTTGCGGGCGTTTCTTTCACCGTTAAGGCCGTGATCATGCTTCTTGCGGCAAACATCCCGGTCGCTTACGTCAGTCAGGCGATGCAGATGCTCGCATATGCGGTGTTTATACCGGCGGCGGCTTATTATGTCAGTGAGAACATTGCCGAGCACGACCAGGTCAAAGGACAGGCGTTTGTCACGAGCTGCTTTACGCTTGCGGGGGTATTCAGCTCGCTTGTGTGCGGTATCGTGCTTGACAGTCTGGGAGTCGCCGAGATGCTCATTATCGGCGTGGCTGTATCGAGCCTGGGAACACTTCTTATCATGTGCGCCATGAAGATGTCCCCGAAAAACGCGGCAAAACAGAAGATGTCCGCATAAGCTTAAGACACCGGTTCTTAAGCGGGAAAAAAATACATTGAAAGTGGTTTAAAAATGTCAGCATATAAGATTGATAAAAAGGTTTTTTACAGTAAACTATGGTCACTCGCACTTCCCATAGCATTCCAGTCGTTGATGGGTTCGGCTGTCGCTGTCGGAGATGCGCTCATGCTCGGAAACGTCGGGCAGACCGAGATGACCGCGGTTTCTCTTGCAACCCAGATCCAGTTTGTGCAGTTCCTGATCATCTTCGGTGCAACTTCTGCAGGTTCGATCTTAGGTGCTCAGTATTTCGGAAAGGGAGACCATGTAACACTGAAGAAGATATTCAACCTGATGATCCGGTTCTCATCGGTTGTTTCGCTTGTGTTCTTTCTTGCGTGCATGTTCATACCCGATCTCCTTATGATGATCTTTACCGATTCCGAAACGCTCATCGGGATCGGAAGCGATTATCTGAGGATAGCGGGATTCTCTTACCTCATAAACGGTGTATCGCAGTGTTATCTGGCGATGATGAAAGTCACAGACCATGTTAAAGTCAGCGTGGTTATCAGCTGCACGGCGGTTCTCGGGAATATCGGCCTCAATGCGGTGTTTATCTTCGGAATGTTCGGTATCCCGGCAATGGGCGCTCGCGGCGCTGCCGTTGCAACGCTTATAGCACGTGCGATCGAGCTCGCACTTTGCTTTATCGTTTCGTCCGGGAAAGGGCATGTACGTCCCGATCTCAATTTTTTCAAGAGCAAAAAAGGACTGACACACGACTTTATCAAGCAGCTTATACCGCTTCTGGGAGGTTCACTCCTTTGGGGCGTCGGATTTACATCATATACGGCTATCATCGGTCATATGGGAGAGGACGCGGCCGCAGCCAATTCCGTGACCGGTGTAATGAGAGAACTCATATCATGCCTTTGTAACGGCATCGGTAATGCTGCCGCCATCATGGTCGGCAACGAGCTTGGTGCCGGTGATCTTGAAAAAGGAAAAGCGTACGGACTCAAGCTTAAGAACATCTCGTGGATCATCGGAGCGGGTTCTTCGCTGGTTGTGATAGCGGTAATACCTCTGTTAAAACTCATCGTTAAGCTTAACGACGAATCGGCTCAGTACCTTACCGGCATGATGCTGATCACTGCATTTTACATGATCGGTCGCTGTGTTAATACCATAACGATCAACGGAGTCCTTGACGGCGGCGGAGATACTGTTTTTGACTTTGTAAGTCTTTTTATCACCATGTGGTGCATTGCTGTTCCGCTTGCCATACTCGGAGCATTTGTTTTCAACTGGCATGTGTATGCCGTATATGCCTGCACCTGCCTCGACGAAGTCGGGAAGATACCTTGGGTGATGGCGCGTGTACGTAAATATAAGTGGGTGAGAAATCTTACCAGGTAGAATAGTGTGGTCGCTTGGGGTGGTCCCTTGGGGACGGGGGTTGTGGGTCATTGTCTCGCATAGTTCATACCAAGGTTTTGATGAAGACGATGACCCATACCCCCCGTCCCCACGGGACCACGTTGTAATTGCTGAGATTTGTGATATAATCAAGTGGTATGCACCTGTAGCGAAGTGGATAACGCGCAGTCTTCCGAAGTCTGAGATCACAGGTTCAAATCCTGCCAGGTGCGCTGTTACAACGGGTGGTCACAAAAGAGTTGTGCTCACCCGTTTAAGTTAAGAGTCTTGGCTCATCCGTATAAAGTGAGGTATATATGCCTTTTTTCTTTTCGATGGTAGTAATACTTATGATCATATTTTTGTCTTTCTCGGGCGTATTCTACATAAAGCTCGTCCCGAAAAAACGAAAGGCAAGGATTCCGGCTATCATAGGGATATTGCTTGTTGATATCGGTACACTGTACTTTATGGTGAACGGCAGCTCTGAGACCGACAGCTTTTTCTACAGAGTCTGCATGTTCCTTGTGACTGTTTGTTTCGTGGCAAATATTTACGGTGCGATCTTTTTTGCACTTTCACTTTTGGTGCGCCTTGTGTTCAGGATCATTAAAAAGACCGAAGCAGGGGTTTACGGATTCCTCAGGAGCTCACGTTACAGGCTGTGTGTGCTCGGATTCACCTGCCTGATGGCTGTTGCAGGGTATCTGAGCATGTCTATAGTCAATGTTTATGACTACGAGATCTACACTGACAAGCTCCCCGAAGGGACGGAATACACTTTCGCTGTCGTGACCGATATGCACATGTCGACCGGTGTTTATGCGAACCGTGTAGACGACCTCTTCGAACAGATCAATGAAACAGGGTGTGATGCTGTGCTTTTTGTCGGGGATATTGCCGACAACAGGTCGTCTGCGGGTGCCTACAGCGAGCTAAAAAAAGCTCTTATCACGCTTAAATGTCCGCTCGGCGCGTTCTACGTGGACGGTAATCATGACGATTCCGGCGAGGAGGATATGAGAAGCATCATGCGTGATGCCGGGGTGAGAGTACTCGTCGATGAGAAGTTTGAGCTCACCGAAGAGATCACGCTCTACGGAAGAGACGATCCTTCTTCGTTCAGGGGGCGCAGGACAGTGATCCCGACAGATCTGAACAAAGAAAAGTTTAACCTTATAATGACACACCAGCCCATAAACCTTGCGGAATTTGCCGCTGCGGGCGGAGATCTTTCGGTAAGCGGTCATACGCACGGAGAGCAGTTCCCTCTTATGTATCCGATCATAGCATCCTCAAATGATGCGGTCATGGGTCACACAATTATTCACGGCATGGATGTTGTCGTAAGTCGCGGTGTCGGTGGATGGGGACTTCATTTTTCGCTTCCGTCTCCAAAAGAGATAGCACTTGTTCACGTGATCGGTAAACACTGAGGATCACCGTATTCAAAAGGAAGGATTCGCCATGGCAGATACTCCCGTAATACTCAGAACGGATGACCTTTTTATCAGTCCGATCCCTTCGGTAGAGCTTGAAAGGATCGGAAACAGGGGTACTGAAGCGTCTGACGTCACTGACTCAGAAGATGCCGAAACTAAAGAAAAAATGATAAAGCAGATCGGCCTTCTAAGCGATAAAGACCCTCTGAGCGGCGACAGCATCTTCTTCGGAGGACGTCTTTCGGACAGATCTGATATAAATGAACGCAAATATCTGAACAATGAACTGTGTGCCGAAATTTACGGTAAGATGTTAAAAGACGGCTTGGGATCAAGAACGGAAACAGAAGAAAACACGGATCGGTATCACGAAGAACCGTCCCCCGGATCGATCGGGACGGTCTCTGACACAGATACGTTTATATGGAACACTGTCTGGAGAGTCTGTCTGAGGGCCAATACAAAAGAACAGGTCGGATTGTTCAGATTTATGGGGCCACAGAAAAGGGGCAGGGTCGGTTTTGAGCTCGTGATCTTTCCGGAGTACAGGCATATGGGGTACGCCCGTCAGCTTATCGCAAAGATGAGGGCATTTGCTTTTGACAAGAACGATGTATATTATTTATACTCAATTATACCCGGTACGGAAGAACCGGAGGAATATGAGCATCTCCTGAGGCGTCAGGGGTTCAGGACCGAACAGGAGATCATGGATCCGTTATACGGGCAGTACGCGGATCCGACTGAAGATGATAAGAAATATCTGCCCGATATGCTCATACTCGAAGCACCCGTCGCTTCATATTCGGCTGTATACGTAATGATCGGGCTGTGCTTTGGTATGATAGCGAGCCTTTTTTCGGGGAGGATGTTGGAAGGACTTGCCGGGGGATTGATCCTTTCGACGCTTATAGGCGTTATATTTGATCATTTTGAACTGAAACACCGTAAGAGAGTAATGGACAGTGATATGGTTGATTCCGGAAAGGCGTAAGACATGAGTACTGAAAAAACATCCGAAGGTCTGGTCAGTGTAATGCAGGATGCGATCGATCCTATGACCGGTTTCTTTAATCGAACAGGTTTTTATAATTGCCTGACCAATATTCTTGCTTTGGCTTCGTCAGGGAAAAGAAACGTTCTTGTCTATACAGTGAAGCTCACCAATCTTTCAAGGATCAGGGAGCTTTGGTCGGAAGATGAGACCAAAAACGTTATTAATGCCAGTGCGAAGCTGATCGCTCATGTTATCCGTGGTCGTGCGGTCTGCGCGAGGATCTCTGACGGAAGGTTTATGTTCTTTGCAGATGTTGCTGTCGATGACGCTACGACAGCCGGATCGATCTGTGAGGAGCTTACATACCGCTTTGACAGATTTAATGAAGTTTCCTCAAAGGATTATACTCTCAATACAGTTATCACATATATCACCATCGAGCCGAATTCCGGGCTTGGGACGGATGAAGTCCTTTCGTTGCTGGTCGCTAAGAGCCGGGAGATGATCGATTCCAAACCTCAGGGCCGTTATACGCCGGCTCAGGACAAGGACGAAGATCCCGGACTCAGGAATGCCGTTATCAGGGTTCTTGACAACAACGAATTCGACTATCATTTCCAGCCCATAATAAGCGCGAAGACCGGCGATATCATCGGTTATGAAGCTCTTATGCGTACTCCCGCAAAATACGGTCTTTCACCTCTTACACTGCTTAAGTACGCAAGTGAGGAAAACAGACTCGGTGACGTGGAAAGAGCTACACTTTTCAATGTCATGAAAAAGATGACCGAGCTCAAAAAAGAGATCGGAGACAGAAAAGTGTTTATAAACAGTATTCCCGGTCATTACCTGTCGGATACTGAGTTTGGGGTTCTTTCGGAAAAATACGGATCTCTTTTCAAACGTGTGGTTGTCGAAGTTACAGAAGAGACCAACCTCGAGGATAAAACTTTTGAGCTCCTTAATGCAAGAACCGGCAAGAACGGTATTCAGGTTGCGGTCGATGATTTTGGAACGGGATATTCGAACGTAAAGAACCTGCTCAAATTCCTGCCTCATTATGTCAAGATCGACAGGTTCCTGATCTCGGAGCTTCATATGGATCCGAGAAAGCAGCATTTCGTGAATACCATCATCCAGTTCGCGCATGATAACGGATTCCAGGCACTTGCTGAAGGTGTTGAGACTTCAGAAGAGTTAAATGCCGTTATCCGTATGGGTGCTGACCTCATTCAGGGTTTCTTTACCGCAAAGCCCGCGCCCGAGCCTTTAGACGCTCTGCCTGCGAATCTTCTTGCTGAGATCAGCAGAGCCAATCTTGATATGGTATCGGGTAATTCGAGGCAGAAGGTATATCTTGTCAAGGACGAAACGGAGCTTTCGCTCGTTGACCTGTCACTTCAGAAGTATAACATCATCCTGCTTTCCGGCGGGGATATCACACTTGTCGGAAACCCGGATTTTACATCGGCGATCTCGATCCGCGTTAAGGATCACGCGCAATGCAGGCTTACTATCAGGGATGTACATATCGGTGATGTAGACACAACCCCGTGTATTGATCTTGGGAAGGATTCTTCGCTCACACTCAATGTGTCGGGCTATAATGTATTTACCGGCAACGGGATCCGTGTTCCTTCCGGTTCGGAGCTCTCACTTGAAGGCAGCGGCGTTCTTTCCATAAAGCCTACGTTCACAAATGCGTATGGTATCGGAAACGAGTATCGATCTGCATTCGGCAGGATAGTTTCAACGATGACCGGTACTCTTGAGATCGTCATTAGCGGTGAGAACTGCGTCTGTATCGGTGGCAAGTCATCGGATCATGAGAGGGCCATAGATCTTCGCTCAGGTATCTTTAAGGGTGTATGTGCAGCCTCCAATTGCGTCTGCATTGGATCTTTTAATGATAAAACACCCGTTTATATCATAAACATGGATATTTCTATCGATGTCAGGATAGATAAGGGCGCCATGGTCGGATCGATGTCCGGTGTGCAGGATACTCACATCGCCAATACACTTCTGAGGATCTTCGGTTCCGGAAACATAGTCTCCGGTGTCGGCGCACTTGAAAAAACATCCGGTGGTATCTTTGTCAATGACGCCACCATTGATGTATCGCTCAAGGGCTGGAATATCATGGGGATCGGAGCCGAAGGCGGAGATCTTTTGATAGACTGCAGACACAGCAGACTGCTGCTCACGGGTGAAGGCAACAATTCGACCGGTATCGGCTGCCATGACCGTGAGGCTACCGTATCACTTGACAATGTGAGCGTTGATATGTGTCTCTTCAGTGCAAACTGCGCTCTTTTCGGATGTAAGCCCGAGAGGTTTAATGACGTACAGAATGCCTTCACGATAAAACGAGACGGTATGATCGCAGACAGGTCAAAATGGTTTAACTGACTGTGACGAATCAATAAAATCAGGAAAACAGTATGCAACGATTGGTTATCGGAATCCTTGCGCATGTCGATGCGGGGAAGACTACGCTGTCCGAGGCGATCCTTTACAAAACCGAAAAGATCAGGAAGCTGGGAAGAGTCGATAAAAAGGACGCTTTCCTCGATAATTTTACCCTCGAACGCGAGCGTGGCATAACCATATTCTCAAAGCAGGCTGTTTTTGAAAGGGGCGATGTGAGCTTTACGCTTATAGACACGCCCGGACATGTCGATTTTTCCGCCGAGATGGAGAGATCTTTGTCGGTTCTTGATATAGCCGTTCTGGTCATCAGCGGAACGGACGGTATTCAGGCTCACACCAGAACACTCTGGCGTCTTCTTGAGCATTACGATATTCCGACTTTTATCTTTATCAACAAAATGGACCGTGAAGGGACGGACCGCGACGCACTCGGTAAAGAGCTTACGTCGCAGCTTTCTGATGCTTGTATCGCCTTTGATGATCCTTTGTGCACCGAGCATATCGCCATGTGCGACGAACAGGTCATGGAGGATTACCTTGAAACGGGTGAGATCCCGGTGGAGGACATCAGGGATCTTGTCGGTGAAAGGAAGCTTTTCCCCTGTTTCTACGGCTCGGCACTGCGACTTGACGGGGTTGATGAGTTCCTTGACGGCCTCGCCTTGGTTTCACCCCGCGTGCCTGAAAAAGAAGCTTTTTCGGCTGTTGTGTATAAGATCGGACGCGATGGGGACGGCAATCGCCTCACTTACATGAAGATCACCGGCGGAACGCTTAAGAACAGAACGGTACTCGAATACCGGGCTTTTCGTGACGAGACGGTGCTCCTGCGTAAGAGAGAAGAAGAAGCAGATGCCTCACCCACAATTGTTGACTATAAAGAGAAGGTCACTCAGATCCGTATTTATGACGGCGAAAAGTTTGATACTGTTGAAACGGCAGAACAGGGCACTGTTGTTGCACTGCTCGGTCTGAGTGCAACATATGCGGGACAGGTTTTGGGAGAAGAGGCTGATGAACCCGCGACAAGGATCGTACCCGTTATGACTTACAAGGTTATCGCTCGGGACAGATCTGCGCTCACGGCACTTCTGCCAAAGCTGAAGATCCTTGAAGAAGAGGATCCGACACTCGGAGTTACCTGGAACGATGAACTCAGAGAGCTGCAGATCAGGGTAATGGGAGAGATACAGCTTGAGATCATAAAACGCCAGATGGCGGACAGATTCGGAGAAGATGTTGATTTCGACAAGGGAAGTGTCCTCTATAAGGAGACTGTTTCGGAGCCCGTCCTCGGGGTGGGTCACTTTGAACCTCTCAGGCATTACGCGGAAGCACAGCTGCTTATAGAGCCTTCTGACCGGGGGATGGGCCTTACGGCCGAATCGAGAGTGGCCGTGAACGATCTTGAGCTTAACTGGCAGCGACTTATACTCACTCACATCTATGAAAGAAGACATAAAGGCGTACTTACGGGAGCAGAACTCACGGACGTTAATATATGCGTTGTGGCGGGACGAGCGCACCTTAAGCACACAGAAGGCGGAGATTTCAGACAGGCAACCTACAGGGCCGTAAGACAAGGCCTCATGCGCGCCCGGGAAGAAGGGAAAAGCGTTCTTTTGGAGCCTTTCTATGAGCTAACCATAGAGCTGCCGCGCGTGAATTGCGGACGTGCAATGAGTGATATTGAGAGCCGCTTCGGGCGTGTGACTTCGCAGTACGAGACAGGATTTAATGACATGGTCGGGATCACGGGTGTTGCGCCCGTTTCGACCATGCAGGGTTACTCACGCGAGGTGGCCGCATACACGAAGGGACTCGGGAGTGTTTACTGCTCGTTCTTTGGGTATCTGCCGTGTCATAACACTGAGGAAGTCATTGCCGCGAGCGGCTATGATCCCGAGAAGGACCTTCGCAACCCTTCGTCATCCGTTTTCTGTGCTCACGGCGCCGGTTTCGTGGTCGAATGGAACGATGTGGACAGTTATAAGCATCTTGATTTTGATACGGAGACAGGAAAGATCAGAGATGAAAAGGGAACTGACCCGACTGTGCCCATCAATTTTGTTTCGCATGTAACGGATGAACCTGCCATCGGAACAGAGGAGATAGATTCGATCCTCGCAAGGACTTTTCATGCCAATAAAAAGGACAGGACATACAGAAACCCCTTCAGGAAGCATAAGGCTGATAAGTTTCATGGCAGAATGGTGGGGTCCGGGGTATATTCGGCAGTGACGGGGTCGCAAAACTCTGAGGGCTCGGATAACGGTGAAACCGTAAAAGATAAATACACAAAGAATCAAAAACAGGGGACGCGCGAACGCTACCTGCTTGTGGACGGTTATAACATCATCTTTAAGTGGCCGGAACTCGCTGAACTTGCCGCGATCAACATCGACGGTGCGAGGGAGCGGCTCAACGACATACTATGCGATTATCAGGCGCAGAACGGATGCAGCCTGATGGTCGTTTATGATGCCTATCGTGTTGCCGGTCATCCCACGGAATACTTTAATCATCATAACATCATCGTTGTGTATACAAAGGAAGCCGAGACGGCGGATAAGTTTATAGAGCGCTTCGCGCATGAGAACGCCAAACAGATGGACATAAGCGTTGCGACATCAGACGGACTTGAGCAGATCATCATCCGCGGCGCGGGCTGCAGGCTTGTAACAGCGAGCGACCTCCTGGAAGAAGTAAACCTGACACGCAAGGAAACACGCAGGAAGATAGAAGACGGACCGCTACAAAGGGCTACCACAAGAATTGGAGATCTGTTGCAATAAAGTGGTCCGGTGGGGACGGGGGTTGTGGACCACATTTTTCGTCTCCTGCCACGAACTGTTTTCCGAAAGGCGCTTTCGCTCCATTATCTCTCGTAGCGGTACATAAACGACCTGAAATACGGTCGTTAAGTACCGACGTTCGATATGGCTTTCGGAAAACACTTCGGGCGCGGAGACCAATGTGGTCCACACCCCTGTCTGCCGTGACCAATAATTTATGACTAATACCTACCGTCATCATGTAACTAAAATAGTATTATTGTTTTATGCGATATCATCAAGTTGAGAGGTATACAGACTGTAGTACGCTCCCTTCTTGGCCATAAGCTCGTCATGATTACCGGCCTCTACGATCCCGCCGTCATCGATGTACATGATGAGATCGCAGTTGCGGATCGTGGAAAGGCGGTGTGCGATGATGAAGGATGTGCGTCCCTTAAGCATCGTGTCGAGTCCTTTCTGAAGGGCTTTTTCTGTCTGAACGTCGATACTTGATGTCGCCTCATCGAGTATAAGGATAGCGGGATCCGAAAGCAGGGTTCTGGCGAAGGAGATGAGCTGCTTCTGGCCCTGAGAGAGGAGCGAACCGCGTTCCTTAACTTCTGTATCGTAGCCTGCGGGCATGTTTTTGATGAAGTTGTCCGCACATACTTTCTTAGATGCTTCTATGATCTCTTCGTCCGTTGCGTCAAGCTTTCCGTAACGGATGTTGTCTTTTATGGTTCCAGAGAAGATAAAGCTGTCCTGGAGCATGATACCCATCTGCGAGCGCAGGGACTTAAGGGTCACTTTGGATATGTCGTGACCGTCGATCAGGATGCGTCCTTTATCCAGATTATAGAAACGGGACACTAAGCTTACGATAGTGGATTTGCCGGCGCCTGTAGGCCCTACTAAAGCGATGCTTTCACCGGGCATAGCGGTAAATGATACATCGTGCAGGATCTCTTTTCCTTTTTCGTAGGAAAATGATACGTGCTCGAATTCGATCTTTCCGGTGATCGGCGGCATCTCATATGCGTCTGGTGCATCATCAACCTCTACGGGTTCATCTATGGTTTCAAATATCCTCTCAAGGTAAGCGATGTTGTTGATGAAATTGTTGAATATATTTCCCAGGTTCATAATGGGCTGCCAGAACCGGGATGCGTAGCTTGATATCGCCACGATCACGCCAAGGGTGGTGTTGCCCTGACCGAATATGACAAGTCCTGCGATGAAGATCGCTGCCCTGACGCATACGGATATGGTATCGATACCGGGCCATACGAGGGTAGAATAGCTTACTGCTTTCATCCAGGTCTTACGGCATCTTTCCGAGAGTCCGCGGAAGATCTCTGCGTTCTCGTCTTCACGGGCAAATATCTGGGTAATGCGGGCGCCTACTATGTTTTCCTGGAGGTAGGCGTTTAGGTTGGAGTTCTTGTTGGAAACCTGCTGCCAGGCCTTACGCTGCTTATTCTTGATCCAGAACATGAAGACCATGAGCACAGGCACTCCGGCCAGCACCACCAGAGAGAGCTTCACGTCTACTATGAACATGAAGATCACAATGAAGATCAGGTTAAGGATCTCCAGTATCACATTTATCAGACCGTTTGAGAGCATATCCGAAACGGAATTCACGTAGTTGACTACTCGGATCAGAATCTTGCCGTGGGGTCTGTCATCATAGTATTGGAACGGGAGCTTCTGCAGATGGGCAAAAATGTCGCTCCTGATGTTATAGATTATGTCCTGACTCACGTTGATCATGATATGAGAACGTATGGTAAAAAAGATCACGCTCATGGCATAGAAGAACACGAGCCACAAAACAAGTATGACAAGCCCACGCCTGTCGCCTGCGGGGATCGCAACATCCAAAGCACGCTCGATGAGCATGGGAGAAACTAATGCTGCAGCACCGCCGATGGCAGACAGAACCAGAGCCAGTATCATCCGGCCTGAATATTGCTTAATATAAACCCACGCTCTAAGCAGGTGCTTTACGTCAAAGGGCTCTTCTAAGAGCTCGTCTTCTTTGTAGGTGTTTCGTGCCATGTGTTCCTCTGTATTTCGGTTCGTCGTGATCTTACAGGTTGAAGTGATCTGTCAGGATCGCGTCAGGTGCGGTGGCTGTTTCCGGATTCATCCCACGTTCTCTGCTCCGGTCTGTAACTTAACAAGTTCTGCGTAATATCCGCCCTGTGCGATCAGTTCCTCGTGAGTGCCGGATTCGGTTATCTCGCCATGATTCATGATGAGGATCCTGTCGGCTTTTTTGGTGGTGGATATACGCTGCGCGATTATTATCTTGGTACATGTAAAAGGCAGTTCGTCAAGGTTATGCTGTATTTCCTTCTCAGTTTCAAGATCGACTGCCGATGTTGTATCGTCGAGTATGAGTATGGAAGGCCGTACTGCCAGAGCCCTCGCTAATGATATACGCTGCTTCTGTCCGCCGGAGAGTCCGACTCCGCGTTCGCCGACTATAGTCTCGTAGCCTTCGGGCATCTTGGCGATGAACTCATCTGCAGCGGATGACCGCGCGTATCTTACGACTTCCTCTTTGGGGAGGTTTGAGTCGCCGTAAGCGATATTTCCGTCTATCGTATCCGAGTAAAGGAGCACGTCCTGGGTGGCGAGTCCGATGTTGCTTCGAAGGTCCTTTAACTTGTAGGAATGGACATTTACACCGTCCACAAGTACCTCTCCCTCGGTAGGCTCGTAGAATCTGGGGATCAGATGAATGAGAGAGGTTTTTCCGCATCCGGTCTCACCCATGATGGCGACGGTCTCCCCCGGCCTGGCGGTGAAGGATACGTGCTTAAGAACGGGCAGGTTGCCGTCCGGATATGAAAATGATACATCCTTGAATTCCACAAGCCCTTCGAATCTGTCGGGGTGTGAGATCGCATCCGGCACGTCTTTTATCTCCGGTTCCGAGTAGTATATGTCCATGACTTTTCTCGATGCTGCTGAGAAACGCTGGAATTCGTTCATGATATTTCCAAGCTGCCTCATGGGAATGGCGATGGCCCAGGTGAGCCCCGAAAATGCCACGTACTCGCCCATGGTGAGCGACCCGTTCATAAGGAAGAGTCCGCCGACAAGGAGCAGGATCACGGGAAGCAGGTTGGCGATGGTTTCTATATAAGGGAAGAATGTGAGCCAGATGAAAGCCGTCTTCTTGTTGGTGTCACGGTAATCGGCGTTGCAGACGTCGAACCTCTCGATCTCGTAGTCTTCTCTTGCAAAAGCTTTGACCACGCGGTTTCCCGAGATATTTTCCTGGGCAGCCGTGTTCATCAGGGCGAGCTTTTCACGAAGAAGCGCGTGCATTGGACCTACTTTTGTCTTGAAGATGTATATGATCACGAAGATGATCGGTGCGATGCAAAGCAGGCAGAGAGCCATTTTCCAATTCATATAGAAGTAATATACCGACACGGCGCCGACCAGCGAAAAAGCTTCGATCACCATACGGATGACCCATGCAAGCATATGTCTGACCGCATCGAGGTCACCGGTAACTCTGGTCATCAGATCGCCGGTGCGATATGTTGAATAGAAATGCATATCCTGCCGTTCGATCTTGTTGTACAGGAAATTACGGACCTTGTAGAGTACGCCCTGGGATACGGTCTCGTAAGCCATGCAGTCAAGGTAGACGATGATAACTCTGACAATAGTGAGTCCCACCATCAGCGCGATCAGTGTGAAAAAGCGGTCGCGGTGCTGCGCAAGGTTAGCTGCGGCGTCCTGCCCTGACAGGAATTCGTCCACAATCTGAGAGGAGAAGTAGGGCACGGTCAGCTGGAGCGCATTGTAGATCAGGGTGCCGATGATCGCCACCACGTAAAGCGCCCTGTATCCTTTCATGTTTAGCCACAGCCACTGAAGTCTGGTCAGTTCAAAGGGCCAATATGCATTTTGGTCGGATTTGTTTTGTTTCATCTTCAAGTTATTTTATCCCAATTTTGTCTTCGTGCAGTAAGTATGACAGGTATCGTACCACTTTCAGCCCAGGGTGTTACATTGTGGTATGCAATCCGGATAAGCATGCTTCTATCGCAGTATTTGTAATTGTTTTGACATGATAGTTACACCATTATGAAACAATGAAAAAGAAAATACAAGCATCTGTGATTAATATGATATAATCTTTCAATGTGACAGTTTTTATTCTATTGAGACTGTTTGCATGTATGGATGAGGAAAGGTATACATGCGGAAGAAGAATGGAAGCTGTTTCGCGTGTTTAGATCAGATATAAGCGAGGAGATTTGGTATGAGATTTCCTAAAAGAGTACCTCAGGGAGGAACGATTGGATTTGTGGCACCGAGTTTCGGGTGCAGTATAGAGCCTTACAGGAGTTCTTTTGATGCTTCTCTTAAAATGTGGGAGAAGGCGGGCTATCGGACAGAACTTGGACCTAATTGCTACGCCAACGAAGGAATTGGGATCAGTTCGACTCCCGAATCCTGCGCCAGGGAATTAACAGAGAGTTATGTAAACCACACTTCGGATGCTATCATAAGCTGCGGCGGCGGAGAACTGATGTGTGAGATCTTAGACCACGTGGATTTTGACAGGATCAAAGAAGCTGATCCTAAGTGGTATATGGGTTACTCCGATAATACCAACTTTACATTTACACTTACCACAATGTGCGATGTTGCCAGTATATACGGGCCGTGCGCAGCTAACTTCGGAAGGAAAAACATGCATCAGTCCATCATTGACGCGATGAGTATTTTTGCGGATACGGGCAGTATAGATGGAAAAGATCATAGTGAGGGCGATTTTTTCAGTTTCTCCGGTTATGGTATGTGGGAGAAGGAAAGCCTACGCGATGAGGAACATCCCTTTGAGCCTTTGAATCTGACTGAGAAGACCGTCCTTCACAGATTTACGGGCGACGGAGGTCCGCTGGCGGCGAAGAAGATCGCAGGTATCGGAATCCCCGGTGATCCGGATGTGCAGATGAATGATAGCGATACTGAATGCCGGAATTCTTACATCGAAGAAGATCATATAGAAATGGAAGGCCGGCTGCTTGGCGGATGCCTTGACTGCCTTGTTAACCTGTGCGGGACGAAATACGATCATGTGAACAGCTTCAATGACAGATATGCCGGGGATGGGATACTGTGGTTTCTTGAAGCCTGCGACTTAAACGTGATGTCCATCAGAAGAGCAATGTGGGAACTTGAACATGCGGGGTGGTTTGATAAGGCCAAAGGTTTTATAATAGGAAGACCTGCACATTTTGACGAGCCGATGATGGGACTCGACCAATATGCCGCAGTATATGATATAATAAGCCATCATCATGTTCCAATACTCATGGACGCCGATGTGGGACATTTGAGCCCGATGGTTCCGCTGATCACCGGAAGTTACGCGCACGTTGAAGCGGAAGGTAATAGCTGGAGTGTGAGGATGGAGTTGAGATAAGGAGATATCATGCTTCCCAAAGACCCTAATATGCTGCTTAGTGTTTTAAATATGAAACTGAGGGATTTCTATCCGAGTCTGGATGCCCTGTGCGACGATATGGACGAGGATCGTGAATCCATAGTACGGATATTGTCTGAAGCCGGATACACATACGATCCTGAGAAGAATGCGTTTGCGTGATAATTGTTATGGATCTGTTTGAATACATGCAGGAAAAGAATAAGGAGAAGGAATCGCCTCTGGCGGCCAGACTTCGTCCCACGACCATTGATGAAGTGGTGGGACAGGAGCATATCATCGGACCGGACAAGCTTCTGTACCGGGCGATCAAGGCCGACAGGCTTAGCTCCGTGATCTTCTATGGTCCTCCCGGCACAGGCAAGACCACACTTGCAAAAGTTATCGCAAATACTACATCTGCCGAATTTCTGCAGCTTAATGCAACGGTTGCGGGCAAGAAGGACATGGAAGAGGTGATCGCTCAGGCGCAGAAGACCCTTGCCATGTATGGCAAAAAGACGATCCTGTTCATTGACGAGATACACAGATTCAATAAAGGCCAGCAGGACTATCTGCTGCCGTTTGTGGAAGATGGGACCGTGATCCTGATAGGCGCGACTACTGAGAACCCGTATTTCGAGGTTAACGGGGCGTTGATATCCAGATCGCAGATATTTGAGCTAAAACCACTCAGCAAGGAAAACATAGCTGAACTGATAAGACGCGCCGTCTATGATAACGAAAAAGGACTTGGCGCTTACAATGCTTATATAGATGATGACGCTGTGGAATTTCTGGCGGATATGGCAGGCGGAGATGCAAGACGCGCGCTTAATGCGGTTGAACTTGGAGTTATGTCAACCGAACCTGAGGAGGATGGACGTATTCATATCACATTAGATGTTGCCTCCGAATGCATACAGCGTAAGGTCATGCGATATGATAAGACCGGCGACAATCATTATGACACGATATCCGCATTCATCAAAAGCATGAGAGGATCAGATCCCGATGCGGCGGTATATTATCTTGCGAGGATGCTTGAAGCCGGTGAGGATCCAAAATTCATCATCAGGCGCATCATGATCTGCGCTTCGGAAGATGTGGGAATGGCAGATCCACAGGCCATCGTGGTGGCGGAAGCAGCGGCAGGCATAGTTGAACGGGTAGGCATGCCTGAAGCCAGGATCCCTTTAAGTCAGGCGGCTGTATATGTTGCCACCGCGCCTAAGAGCAACTCGTCATATGTTGCCATCAACCAGGCTATGGAAGAAGTCAGGACCAGCGGCAATATGCCCATCCCTCCCTACCTTCAGGGTTC
>JAEEGF012093943.1_pt1 | contig 40487 bp, 29 predicted proteins | sample 9134171 | NCBI WGS metagenome assembly JAEEGF01 (sample SAMN16246542, study PRJNA631951) | gut metagenome | biome: gut microbiome; feature: rumen; material: AP-attached | host: Bos | place: Iran: Karaj | collected 2018-10 | reverse complement strand
GGAAGGACTGGGGACTGAACGTGGACAAGATCCTGCGAATCCTGAACGCATTCTACAAGAAGATGACCGAAATCAATGGGGAACCGCCCATGCCGGAGGATGAGTTCAAACGACGCAAGGAGCTTATCAAGAAAGAGTGGAAGGAGTCCTGAGCAGCCTAGACACGTTTCTTCCGGGTGATTCGAAAGGCAACATAAGCGATGACTAGCAGCAGGATGGAAGTGGCCAGGCGGTAACCGGACATGTCGGAGGAAAACACCTGGCCAAAGCCGATCAGTTTGTCCAACAGGGAAACCAAGTCCCACACGGCGGAGAATCCGGCCAGCAACGTCAAGAATAGCAGGAAGTGTTCCCGACGGCGGTCCGAATCCGCCTCTCTGACTTCGACCTCCCGGTCAAGGAAGCGGGAGAGATGGTCCCCTTCCTTGTCCATCTCCATCCCCTTGACGAGGCATCGGTCGATCTCCGTCGGGAGGAAATTATAGGAGACAGAGGTGAACGTATACTTCCGCTCGAATTCGTCCAGCCCGTTCTTCAAGACGGTAGGGTCCTTTTCCCCTTCGTGGAAAAGCATGGCGTAATGATACAACGTGCATTTCCGGTACAATTCATAGAGATACAGCATCCCGAAGTAATCCTGCTCCCAGATTTCTTCCCCCTTCCGGTCCATCGGCTTGGAAACGACCGTGAACGTATCCAGCAGGGCCAAAGCCGTCCACCCGGTGAAGACCGCAATCCGGGAGTCTTGCATGATCCGGGAGAAATAACGGGAATCGGTCATTCCCAACTGCCCCGGGGAATAGGAATCAAGGGTGCCGGCCGAAAACAGGAGCAGGTCGCGTTCCTCGGGATCGTCAGGCAATTCTTCCGTCTGGATGATCTGGAATAGTTTGAACTTGTTCCCGTTCTCCACCAAATAGGAGTACTTGTCGCTTTCGGACGGTTTCCTGTCGCTCAGGAAGCGGAATGCGTCATCCAACGGGGAGATGGCGCAAGCGACAAAGGACTCCATCATTTCTGGATCAGAATGCCGACATCTCCGCAACTGACTCAGCACCTTGGACTGTACATTCAGGTCTGCGCCATCGAAAACCAGCTTGATCGTGGACACGTACAACCCTCCCGGCATCTTCAGGAGTCGAAGCGAGTCAACCCGGAAAAGGCATTCCTCCCCTTTCGGCAGCCGGAACCGGACTTCCTCTCCTACTTCTTTCACATACACAGAAACATCCCTCGCGAAGAAATCCACGAAACCCGGAGAATAATAGTTCTTCAGCTCGATGATTGTCTCCGGTCCGAGGCAGACCGACGACCAGCCGGCCGGGAGTGTTCCCGCTCCGCCCGCTGAGAAATAACCGCACAGGAAGACAGTACTTTCAACTTTCATCGCAGACCGTTTTGATTCATACAAATATAAGTAAAAATAACTATATTTACAGTCATGAATCCAGATTTGTCCACTTTGCCCGAAACCCTTTCCCGCCCCCTTGGAAAGGCGCTCCGCTTCCGCGAAGCCGGTGAATGGTATCGTTCGCTGAACTATATTCTGGATTTCCTCGAGGTCGGCGTAGGATACGTCTCCATCGTCCTGCTCGGCCTATTCCGGAAAGAAATGAAAAAGACCGGCGCCCCTGTCCGGAAGCGGGTGGCGGGCGCAGTCCTGAAAATCGACGGGAAACGCCCGTTGGCCTTCGGTGACTGGGTCAATGACATCCTCATTCCGCTCGCTCTCGAATCGGAGCAGGCTTTCCCGGACAATCCTATTGTCGCCGGCCTTTCCACCGTGGTGTCCAAAAGGGGGAACATTTTCATCGGCGGAAAGGGAGAGCAGAGCCTGGTGCAAATAAGGAACCGCTTCCGGGGACATGGAACCGTGCTTTCGGACCGGATCTATCAGGAATTGGTCGAAGCGATCTTCCCGCGCGTGCAACGTTTCGCGACCGCGTTGACCGGCATCGACCGTTGCGGGCTTTCCCTGCCAGACGACCTCCACCCCCTGGTCCATCGGAACGGGCAGGGATTCGAATACGTATTCCAGACGCTCAGTGACGAGCAGGTCTCTTTCCTCTCCACCCACGAAGATGCAGTCCCGGTCATGACGGAATCCTTGAACGGGGCGTTCGACCGCTGGATGCAGGACATCGTTCCCGCTTTCGACATCGCCAAAGACCTGAACTGGAAGGAACTGGTGAACGTGATGAACAAGGAGTCCGACGCCTACATGGCCGACATCTACGCCCAGAAGAAATACAATCGCGAGGTGTTCGTGGAGCGGGCGAAGATGTCGGAGGCACTGCAGGGATTCATCGAATCCGACGCCATCATATTCCCCCTCCAGGGAGAGGCCGGACAAGGGAAGACGAACCAGTTATGCCACTGGACCGAGACCCTGACGGAGGCGGGGGAAGCCGTCCTCGTCTTCTCCGGCTCCTCTTTCACGGACGTCCCGCTCGAGGAACGGATCCGAGCCCTTTTCGGACTGGGACGTCGGAAAACCACCGAGTCTTTCCTGGAGCGGACCGGACGGCTCGCCCGGGAGGAAGGCCGGAAGGTCCATATCTTTTTCGACGCCGTCAACGAGGCCATCAACTATCCAGGCGCTTCCGAAGAAAAAACGGGGCCGATGATGCTGTATGAAGACATCTGTCGCCTCTTCGGTCGGACTGAACTGTCTGCTTTCAAGGTTCTGCTGACCTGCCGTAGCTACACCTGGCGGAAAGAGATCATGCCCCTCCAGGCCGACAAGGATCCGGCCTTGTTCTATACACCCGATGACGATTCGCTATCCGCCGTCCATGGTTTTACCGACGAGGAAGTGGAGAAAGCCTACAGCGTATATGGAGAACTGTACCAGATGGGGACGCCCTTCGGTGAGCTGTCCCGCGGCGCCGTCCTCCGGCTGAAGGACCCCCTGATGCTCAAGATTGCCTGTACCAACTATCTGGGGCAGAAGCTTCCGGCGGATCAGGAAAAGTACACATCACTCTCGCTTTTCGGGGCGATGATGGATTGCATCTCCCACTCATATGCGGGCAAAAGCCAGGTACCGATTCTCGAATGCATTTCCGACGACCTGCTGAGCCGATACGAATCCGGCCATGCCGCCGATTCCATCCTGCTGGAAGACCTGCGGGATGCGTTGGACGACCCGGAAGCGCCGCTGCACAAGGCCGCCTGCCTCATGTTCAAGCGGGACGGCATGACGGTCGCGTTCACGGAACTGCTGAACAAGCCGGAGCGTCCCGTACTCCGGATGGCGGAGAAGAACAAGGTCCAGTTCGTCTATGAACGATTCTTGGAGTTCATGCTCGCCCGGTCCTATCTGGCCCGCCACCCCGCGCTGGACGCCTACACCGTCTGCCAGACGATCCGCCAGGGCGCGGTCAACGAAGTCTTCATGGGCGCGTTGCGCGCCGTTCTCATCGCCAATTACCTGGAGACCGGCAGTACGGCCGTGATACTGGACCTGCTGAACCTGTACGGAGACCGCTTCGAGGTGTTCTCCCTGGTCAGTGGTGTCCTGGACGTGCTGGTCCGGGAGATCTATGCCCAAGAGTACTTCGACATCGAACAGAATCTCCTGACCTGGAAGGCCCCCGGAGCCGACGACGCAATCACGGAATTCAATGCAGTCTGCAAGGTCATCGACGAAAAGAAGGCGGACGAAAAGACCATCGCCCGCCACCGGCAACTCACGGAACGGCTGTCACCGATGATCCGGATACACTCTTTGGCAGGCACGAGTCTGATCGGCGGATACATGCTGTCCGACGCTTATGTCGAGGGGATCATTACGAATGACCCGTTCCGGCTGCTGTGGACGCTGCTCGACGATCCTGTCACAGAGGTGAAGAACAACGCCTGCATGCAGGTATACTATCTGTCCGGTCGGAAAACCACCCTGAACGGGAACCCGTTGCAGGAGAACATGGCGGAGCGAATCATCCGGAAAATGTTCGACTATCTGGAAAAGCGTTCGCTTCCGCGCCTGATGGTCTCCGGGCGGAGAAGGGCCCGGACCATGACGCTCCTGGAAACGGCGGGTCGGCTGGACGTTCTCCTGATTTTCGACGCCCTGCTATCCAACGAACCCGGGGAGCGGGAGAAGGTTCCCGTACTGCTCGACGAGTTCAGGGGCATCTTCCGGCACATGACGGCGAACTATACCCTGCTCCGGATCGCGATGCCGTTCATCTCCTTGATCCTGCGCCGGCAGATGACATTCCAGTCGGACTATGTCAACAATCTCAAGGAGTATTCCGCCTTCTGGAGCGGGAATCATATTGCCAGGCATCCCGACGGAAGCGGACGCTGGTGCCGGGACGACCTGACGAGCGTCGCCCCTCTCGTCTTTCTCCATTCCCGACACTATGGTCCGAAAGCCTCCCGTCCCCGGGAAGAGGCTCCTGATTTCCAAGCGTTTGCGCCACGCATCGTCGCCGCTTACCAGACGGGTGACAGTCTGTCCTATTTCATTCTGGAACGGATTCTGGTCATTGCGGGCCTGTCTTCCTGGGAACTGGTCCATCCCGTCCTGGAAGAGATCGACCGCACCATTCCGGGGACGGAGTGGTATGACTACAGCCAGATGTCTTTCATCTATGTCCTGTACCAACTGGGACTGAAAATGGACCAGTTCCCTGCCGAAGCGGAACAATGGCTGGAGCGGAACTGCGAGGAATGGACTCGCCGCCGCCGGGGTTATTTCCGCGCCCGGTACTCCACCCAGGCCAATCCGCTCCAGCTCTACAAGCGGAACGTCCTCTCTTGGTATGCCATGGTCTGGTGCACCCGGCACGGAGATGTGGCCGACCCGGAAAAGAAGAGCGTGCCCTTGTTCCGCAAACTCCTCCGCGAAGCCATTGACAACTATGACAAGGAGCTGCTCGTCCACCTGATGAACAACATCTCCGAGCTGATCACGGATTCAGGGCATATCCATACGGCCCTGGACCTGATGCTCGAACTGTTCCGGTCCATCTCCTCCCAGGAAATGGTCGACCGGTTCGAAGAAGGGGCCGACCGGCGGTATCCCGACACCGGGACCGACCTGGTCGCCCTCGCCGGCAATATCCTGGGTACCGCAAAGAACTACTTCCCGGCCCAGGTGAACAAATTCCTGACCCGGGACATCGCCGGTCTCCGCTTCCCCGGCATTCCCAAATACAAGGAAGACATCCTGAACTACAATCCCGGCGGAGAAAAGCTGTCGGACCTTCTCACGCACAAATTCGGCAATTTCATCATCTGGGCCCTCATCCACGAGGAAAGCGTGGACCAGGTCGTCGTGGATTGCCTCTGCCAGGCGGCTCCGGCGGAAGACAGCGCAGCGTGGTTCGACAAGTCCGTCCGCATCGTCCTCAAAGCCCTGCTCAATATCAAACTATGATGAAAAAACTGATATCCACCTTCACCGGATGCGTCCTGCTGACCGGATGTGCCGGACAAGGCTTCAACGAAAACATGATGATTGTCGCACACAGGGGCGGAGCGTCGCTCGGCCCGGAAAACACCATTTCCTGCATTCGATCAGGCATCGCATCCGGAGCGGATATGATCGAGATTGATGTTCACCTGACGGCCGACGGACAAGTAGTCGTCTGTCACGACGAAACGATCGACCGGACCACAGACGGAGAAGGCAGGATCGAGAACCTGACGCTGGCCCAGGTCCGGGAGGCCCATATCCGGGACGGCGCTCCGGAAGAAAGGATTCCCACACTCGCGGAAGTGCTCCGGGAAGTCAAAGGGAAGTGCGGGCTTCTGATCGAGGTCAAAAAGACGAGAGCCGACGAGTATCCGGGCATCGAGGAGAAGATTCTGGAAGAGCTGGACCGCCTCGACATACGGCACGACGGGGTGGCCGTCCAGTCCTTCAACGGGTCCGTCCTGGAACGGTTCCACCAGCTGGACCCCACCCTCCCCTTGGAGAAGCTGATCGTGAGCCGGGTGCTCGGCAAGTGGGCCTACGATGTGGGCATGAACCCTTTTTCACTGGAACAATACAGCTATGTCCAGTCCATCAACTGCTACGCTCCCCTGCTCTCCCGCCGGTTCATCAAACAAATCCATGCCGCCGGCATGCAGGTCAAGGCCTGGACCGTGGAATCCCCGGCCAAAGTGCCCGCCGGCGTAGACGGGGTGATCACGGATTTCCCGGACAAGTTCGTGGAGGCGCGCAAGGGCGCCAAGGATTGAAATTAAACCGTTTCTAAAGCAGGTCGAGGGCGGTACGATATAAGTACCTCCTGTCACCGAACAAGTTGTAAAGCTGCTGCTTGCAGGCATCGACCTCTCGGACCAGCCGGTCGAAAGGAAACAGGCTGCCGGGGCAGGAGCGGCCGGGGATCAGGGAGCCGTGTTTGCGCAGAGGGATATCCCCATAGGCCAGGCTAAGCAGGCTGATCAGCATCACGGAGGCATTCAGTTGCTTGTCGGTCATCTCCTGCTTGTTGAAGTCGCCATCAAAACAGACACCGACGGACACGGGGTTGTAGTCGTGGGATTTGTCGGCAGTATGGGCCCCGACGGCATCAACCGGCCTGCCGCCAAAGATCTCCCCATCCCTGTCGATATAGTAATGATAACCGATTCCGGCCCACCCCCTGTTCAGATGCCATTGATGGACCTCTTGTACGGAAGTGCGCTTGGCGACCTGGGTATGGTGAATGACAATGAATTCCGTAGCGTTCTCATTCCGGGTTTTCAGTTGTTCGCGGAACGCCAGATGTGAGTGATGGAACATAGGATTATTCAGTATCGTCTTCCAACGGAATGCCATGTTCGTGGTGGAACTCCTCAATCCACTCTCCAAAATGGATGGCTCCGGCAGTCCCATAGACATGTAAGGATTCATCGTAGTACCAGTTGAAGAACTGATCCAACATGTCGCTAAAGCGGTCCTTCCTGAATCCCTTGACGGGTTTATGCCCCGGCAGCTCATCAAAAAACAGAAGATCCGCATGATAGGCATTCCTCAAGAAGAAGATCAGTTCGATGACCTCTTCAGAAATCTCCTCGTCCGAGATGACTTCCCGGTTGAAATCACCTTCAAAACAGATTGCGACCGAATTGAAATTATAGCCCCTGGCATGGGCGCCGACTGTATCGGTGGGGCGTCCGGAGAAAACCTCGCCTTTCTTGTTGACAAAATAGTGATATCCGATTCCTGCCCACTTCCGCTGTAGATGCCAATTATGAATGTCTTCCACCGTATGCGGCCTCACGACGCCAGAATGGTAAATGATGATATGTTTTGTCTCCGGCCTCTTCTCCAGGGGGGCGGCGAATACCAAATTGCTTTCTATCATGGGTGACAAATGATTGATGTGTTTTACAAATATAGCAATTAATTTGTGTTTTGGATATCAGTTTTTCCCGGGGACGGAAAGGCCACATAATGAGGTGCAGTTTTTTCAACAGAAACATTGCAATTTGAAAGAAATTTACATATATTTGAAACTTGAATAAACACCTGACACTAAACCAAACCATAACGTAAGCGATGAAACAGTTTTTTATGTTCATGGCCCTTGTGGCAGCGGCGTTCATATTTGTTTCCTGCACGTCTCTGCTACCCGCCCGAATCGAGAATTTCGTTGACAAAGTCGAGAAGAACGCCCCCTCCTATTCCGAGGAGGACTGGGACAAGGTGTCCGACCAGTTCACCAAACTGATGGACCGATATGAGAAGGTCTACAACAAACTGTCCAAGGAGGACCGGGCACGCATCGACAAGGCTGTCGGCCGCTATCACGCCATCGTCCTCAAGTCCGGTGTCAACAACATCGTCAACTCATTCGACAAGGCCGTCCAGGGCGTTCTCAAAGGCGTCGGAGGCTTTTTCGAAGGATTGGGGGGAAAGTCGAAAGAGCCGGGATCAGGAGCCAAGACCGAATAATTTATTATTTTCAGGATATGAAAAAGCCAATCCTTTTACTTTTTTCCCTCCTCCTGCTTGCCCCCGTTCCTTCTTGGGGGCAAGTTTCAGATGAAGACACCCTGAAGATTGACGATACTTTTGTGGGTGAAATGGTGGAGAGCATTCCCACGACCGCCTTCAAGAACGATCGTTACATATATCTTTGGGATGTCACGCATTCCATGCAGGGAATAGGCTTTGTCTTGAATCCAAAAACCGGGAAATACCAGCAGGTTCACGACAAGGATTCGGACATTTACGACCTGGTGGTCGAGGAAATGATCCGGGACATCAACAGCATCACGGATGAAACCGCCGAAATCGTCGTCATTCCCTTCCAGAGCGCAGCCGCCGGCAGCTATCGCGGCGACAAAGATCCCTGGATTTACAAGACGGCCTCCGGCGCCAACAAGCAGGAGCTGATCCAAAGAATCCAGGCGAGCAAGAAGGAATGGCTGAAATATAGCCACGAGGTCACGGATGTCGTTCCCTCGCTTTCTTACGTCATCAACTCCGTCATCTCCGACGACCGGGAGGATTACTTGAAAATCCTGACGGACGGAAAAATGAACGATATCGAGGGCTTGCGGAAACTGATGTCCGACTGGTGCGCGATCGCCCGCCAGAAGAAGAGCATGCACGCCTTCTACATCTCTCTGAACGAAGAGGCGTCCGAAGGCATCCGGGCGATCATCAGCAATGCGCAGGAGCAGGAGAAAGACTGTTTCAAACTCATCAAGCCGGGTGACATCACCAAGGTATTCGAGTTCTACCAGGTGATTCCCTACCCCTCCATCGCCGTCAATGCCAACGACATGATTGCGGCTGAAGCGCCTTCAGTCACAGCCCAGTTGAAAGTGAAAGGACCGGGCAAACTGCCGGAATCCTTCAAGGTCAAGTTCGACTCGGAGGAGAATCCGTTCATCTCCGTCAACGCCGTTTCCGCCGTCGACAACAACTCGTTCAATGTCCCCTTGTCCTTCAAGATGGATTTGAATGGGATGAAGAGGCATTTCCACAACGGGATGAAATATCCGGTCAAAGTCCATATGACCACCGTGGACGGGGATAACGTCTATCTGTTGGACGATATCGTCACCCTGTATATAACCGTGGAGAAAGAGAAGAAAATGACCCTCAGTTGGGAATAATGGAGGACCGTTTCATGAAAAAGTATCTTACCATCATCGCCGTGGCTCTTTCTGCCATTTCTTGGGTGTCCTGCGGCGAAAAGGAAAGCGGCATCGAACGCTGGGGAGAGATCAAATCCTTCCCTGACTGGTTCCTGAACCGGTATCACTCCGAGACCATCACCCGAACCCTGAACGTCGCCTTCAACGAAGACGCGAAGGCGGATTTCCAAAACGACGTCGTCCTCGCCCTCTACCAGGTCGACGAAAAAGGCCGTGAAATCGCCGTCCGCCCGGACCAGGTCAAGCTTTTCGTCAACGGCGAGGAGACTCCGGACAATAGACTTCGAATCGGGAAAGACGACGAGCAAATCGAAGTGGGCTTGCAGGTCCAGAAGGAGTTTTTGAATGAAAGCGGTCCGGGAATGTTCAACTGGAAGTTCAAGGTCATCGACAACGGAGGTCTTGACTACATCAATGAGTTTGAGGTTTCCGGCTCGGACGAAACTCCCCTCCTGGATGACAACACCGCCATGGACATCTATCATGAACGCGGGAAGAATGTTCCGCGCGTCATCACGGACACTTCTCTCATCACCGTTTTGCTCGCTTTTCTTGCCATCGTTGCACTGATCCAGATATTTGTTCCCAGATTTACGGAACACCAAATCAAAAAGCAGTTCATCACGATTGACGGGAATCGGAAAGGCATGCCGAGTATGAACAAGAAGGCCAAAGGATCCGCAGAAATCATATTGACTGGCGACAAGGGACTGAAGCAAGGCTTTTTCAATAAGCTTTTCCACGGAAGGACCAGTACTGTTCTCATCAAGGGTCTTCCCGCCGACATTACCCTGACCCCTGGCAAGAGGTTCCAGACGACAGCTTCATTCAATAAAAAAGTGTTTTCCACCTTCACTGCCGGTGAGCGTAACGAACTCAAAGTCATCAAAGGCGAGACCAAGAACGGTGAACCTATAGAAGTGGAATTCTACGCCAAGAACAAATAACCAATATCATCAATAAAGAAAACACACAATCATTATGGCAACCAAACTTAAAAGATCCCTCTTCATCGGAATCGGTGGTACCGGCATGAAGTCCATCCTCAAGACGAAACAGCTCTATCAGGATGAGTACGGCAAAGTTCCAGAAGTCATTGGATTCCTCGGTGTTGACACCTCAAACCAGGAATTCGAGAAGTTTACGCGAACTGAGGACGACCGGACTGTGAAGCTGGATGCGCAAGAGTGCGTCCGGATGCTCGTAAGACAACCCCATGCATATTATGCCGCCAGCAAGGACAGTTTTGACTGGATTCCGAAGCGAAACGTTTCCGCCCTTGAAGGCCTTAAGGGTGACGGTGCCGGACAAATTCGTACGAATGGCCGATTCTCCTTTACCATCAATTACCATCAGATAGAGGCAGCTATCCGTCAGGCGATTGACCGTATAAGTGCCGCGACTAATGACGGGAAAGGTCTCTGGGAATTGGCGGATGGGCAGCTCCAAATCTATATGGTCTTCTCCATGTCTGGTGGGACGGGCTGCGGAAGTTTTATCAACATAGCTTATTTGATCAAGGACATTCTGGGCGAGGACGGATGTGTGCTTTCTGCCTATGCGGTTCTCCCGAATGCGTTCAAAGGCTGTGGGACCTTTGTTGGTGCCAATGCCTATGGAGCGCTTTTGGACCTGGACTACATTATGAAGACAACCGAACCCGATAATCCTTACACCATCACCCTCCTCAAGGAAAGCCGGTCTTATCCCTTTTTACCTTTTGACCTAGTATACTTGATCGACAACAAAAATGACTTCGGCGACATCTACACCGAATCCAGACAACTTTATACAATGATTGGACAGGCTCTGCTCGCCGTTTCTGGATCCATCGGTTCTGCTGCCATTGCCGACCTTGACAACTTCAAACAGTCGATGATCGATGGTTCTTTGGACATTGAAGACAAAAAGTCTTGGATCTGCGGCATGGGCTTGTGCGAAATCCTGGTCAATACTCGGAAACTCGGGAAAAAGTATAGCCTGAAGGCTGGCAGCAAAATTGTGACTGACCTAATGGGCTCGTCAGATGTAAAGTTCGTAGAGGAACTCACCGATGCCTTCATTGCATCGAACAAGTTCAAAGAGCACAATGCTGATGAACTTCTGGATTCCCTGTACAATTTGGAGACAGAGATGCCAGAGTCGGCCATCATTAACAGAAGAGCTGATGCCGCAGAAACGGAGAGCGACTCTTTCATCACTGACACCCTTAACCAAGCACGCAGAAGAATTGAAGGACGCTACAACGAGCGTCTCCTGCAGGTTAAGCAGAATTTTTCCAAGACACTTGATGACGTGACAAAGGGCCCGAAAGGGCTGTCTGGAGCCGCCACTTTCATTGATGTCTTGGTCGCTGCAATCAATCTGTATTCCTCTGAGATGAAGGCCGAGCTTTTGGATCCAATCGGGAAGAATGCCCCTGGGCTCAAAGCCGCCGTTAAAGATGCTATTCAAGAGCTTCGAGATAAGCCGCTCCTGAAAAAGGCCGAGCCTTATATGGAAGCCATTGCCGAAGCGCAGAAGGAGTATGTCAAGAATGAAATCGAGAGGATCCGCCACGAGAAAGCCGACCAGTTCTTCTTGGAATTGAAAAACTTCGTTACAGAAAAGAAGCAGGCTATAAGGGAGACCAAAGAACGCCTGGAAGCCGTTAACATATCCATTCTGGATGACTTAGCCAAGCTTTCTTACACGAAAGACGTGAACCCGTTCCAGATTGATCTTGCCGCAGATTGGGAAGTTGACGGGACGAATGATCCAGATGCCACCATCATTAACTTCTCCGCCAAGCTCGAGAACAAAGACGTTCTCTCCCTGCACGAACTGACTTCCAATGAGATAAAGGATAAGGTGCTCGCTTTCACGAGCAAATTGTCCAAGGCGGATTTCGAAGATCTTTCCATCTCTGATATCATTATGGGCTATCCAGAGGAAAAGAAAAAGAAATTGTTTGAGGATGCGCTCAGGAAGGCTCAGATTGTCTTGGAAATCAGACCAAACGGATATAATAACGAAAATATCCTTCGCAACGCCATCTATGTGTCAGCCCACGAGGGTGACAAGTCCGCCATTGCCAACGATTCCATCATCCTACCCCTGCTGCAAACAGCCACTGCACCTTCAAAACCTGTCTTCTCCGATGTCCCCAACACAAAGAGCATAATGCTTTTCCGGCAGAAAGGTGTGTATCCGGTTTTCCAGGTTGCTGCAATCGAACCACATAAGAATCAATACGAGTTGCTCAACGAGCGTAGGAGTTTCAGTTTCGATGCTGGTCTGGAATCCCGTTTGGAAGAACTCCGCTGGAGTTTCATGCCCAATGTTTCTGCCGCCGATGAGACTGTCCTCGAAATGTGGGTTAAGGGTCTAATCCATGGCTATATAAAACGAGACGGCATGAAGTACCTTGTTCAAAGCGCCACCCTATCGAACGGAGATTTTTCCAACGATGGGTGGGTCAAACTCAAGGGTGCTCCCGAGGGAGAGGGAACTGAAGCCCGTCATTACGCTTTCGAGGATTTCAAGTCCAAGAAAAAGTTCCTCAAATCCAGAGGTGACCTTCTATCGAAGATCAAGGCAAAGGAGCAAGAACTCGGACTCAATGCCACCACGACGCTTTATCAGCAGGTTCGAGCTTGTTCCGCCAACGAGTATGTTGAAAGATACTCCGCTGCCAACGTAAAGATGGAAACCATCAATAACAGCCTTAGCTACCAGAAGACCAAGTCCGTCATTAACGACGAGTTGAATTACATCAAGAACAAGTTGGTTGAGAGCCTCACCAGATAAGTGTTTAACCCGAACGAAACAAGACATATATGATTCATATTATGCTGGGCTCCTCGTTCGAGGATGCAGTATGCAGATTGAAGGGATATGTCCTCAGTTACGAAGATCACGCGACCGCCAAGTATTTCCGAGGCATCGTCTGCACCGAAGAACAGGGTGGGACGCTGATTTTCAAGACTGCCGAAAGCTTCGCCGCGCAAGGCGGCGAAGCTTTGCGGTTTAATTCCGAACCGGACGACCCTTTCTCTGTACGCCTTTCTACGGAGGTCGATTCCTTCGGCCCGAATGAGCAGAACTCCTTTCTGAAGAATTATTTCGCCCGGCTGTTCGACCAGATCATCAATCTAGAAGACGGAGAGCAGTTCGAGCAGCTGAATATCACCCTGTACCTTCCCCTTTACGATGGGAAGTACTGGAACGTAGCCAAACGGTTGGTCAAGGCGGTCACGGAACAGACCCGCAACATCAACGTCGACCTGTTCTTCCTCGCTTCCGACATGGCCTACCTGTTCACACCTGAATCGGAGCAGAAAGACCTGCCCCTTCGTCTGGTGCAATATCAGATGGACTCCTACAAAATCATCAAGGAGGCCGTCGCATTCAAGGAGAAGAACGCAGACGCAAGGCGACTGGGCCATCTGGTCGTCATGCAAAACTGCAATGCGGACGGCCGTGCGCTAAACCTTGATTGGGATTCCTTCATCCGGATCATCGGCGAGTATGTCATCGCGACCGTCAACAGCTACACCCAAGTATTCAGTCCGAACGCAGAAATCGAAGGCCGGCCCATCCACGCCTTCGGACTCAGCGTCCTGAATCTGGACAAGTACTACTATGTCCGCTACCTCCTCAGCCGCGCCTACGTGACCATCCTGGAGCGAGAAGGCGTCAACGTCGAAGATGTGGACGTAGTCGAACCATCCAGCCGAGTGCAGCAGCTGATGATGGAAGACAACAAGCGGTACAAAGTCTACGACCACATTTACGACCGTCGCGTCAAGGGCTACATCGCAACCCACGGAAAGAGCGAGGAAGAAATCAGTACGCAGGCCCGAAAGGATGTCGACCAGGACATCGACGCTTTCGTCGCTGCCGTCACATCCTTCATCAATGACGACAATCTTTCCCTCCCCGCCAAGCGGGTGACCTTGGCGCAGCTTCTGGGCATGGACGACGAGCTGATGACCGGCGATATGTTCAATCCGGACCAACTCCTGTTCCGGGACTGCTATTCCGATTGCATCGGCATGTTCGTCCGGGCGAACAACGCCCTGCTGAGCCCCAAGCCGACCCGGCTTTTCGTAGACATCCCCGCTGGATCCCTGGCGCAGGAAGAGGAAGAAAAGGACGCGAATGAGAAGCTGGAAACCGAAGAGAAGGAGGAAGAGAAAAAAAAGGAAGAAAAGGACCCGCACAATTATCCGGAGGAGCTGAAGGATTATGCCGCGCTCACCGACGTGACGGTTGATTTCCCCAAGATTCTCAAGGACCTCAAGGATTATGATGTCAAGATTCGCCGCCAGACCGAGTATATCCGCGCCCTGGAAAAAGATCTCGCCAACTGCGACGTCCAAGCCCGGCAAAGCGACGAAAAGACCAAGGTGCTCAAGGAAGACGGCTTCCACTATGGTGACGAAACCTTCCGGCTCGATCCCGTGGAAGTCATTCCTCTGGAAAAGACCTATGTGCCTGCCAAGGGAAAACTGCCTTCGAGCGTCAGTCTGAGGGAGGGTTTCACGCCCGTGCGCAACCAAGGTCCTCTGGGATCCTGCACCATTTTCACGATGGCGGGCATCTTCGAGTATATCCTCAAGAACACGAAGGTCGCCACGGAAGTCGACTTGAGCGAGCGCTTCCTCTACTACAACACCCGCGTGGCAGCCCTGGCCCGGGAAGGCAAGACGATCGACCAACTGTCGGCAACCGGGACCAGCTTCTTTGACGCCATCCACAGTCTTACGACGGACGGTATCTGCAAAGAACCCCTCTGCCCTTACGTGACCAACGAAGAGGAAGCCAATACCCGGCCTTCTGACGAAGCCTATACGGAGGCAAAGAGCCGGCTCGTCGTGGAAGCGAAGAATGTCGAGCTGAAAGAGGACCACATCAAGTCCGCTCTCAATGAAGGCTATCCGGTTGCCATTGCCGTTCACCTGTATTCCGACTTCGGAAACGACAAGACCGGCTTCGTTCCCATGCCCTCTGAAGAAGAAATCGAAAAATTCAACAACGAGGGCATGCACAGCAACCACGCCATGATCATCTGCGGTTACTCGGACGAGAACAAGGTTTTCGTGGTCCGGAACTCCTGGGGAACCGATTTCGGCGACCACGGCTACTGTTATCTCCCCTACTCGTACATGACGGACGAGCGCATTGCCATGCAGGCGTGCATCATCACCGAAGTCAACACGGGTCGTACTGACAGCAAGGGGAAGAAGGAAGCTGTGCAATTCGACCGGTTGAACCCGGAAATCAACGCCGCCATCATTCGCAACCTGATTAGCGAGGCCTCCTGCGAGAAGACAAACCTGATTCGGAAACGTACTGAGGTCTACACCTCATACGCTTTCATCGAGAAGAAAGTGGTCAGTCCCGAGGTCAGAAGTCGCCTGTTCGTCGGAACGCAAAAACGGCTTGCCTGGGAGCTTGAACAGATACGCTTCCAGAAACAGGAGAACGAAGCGGCGGAAGCCCGCCGGATGGAGAGACTGAAGAAAGAGAACGTCCGCACAAATCTCTATGGCGGTATCGCCCTTCTCGGCCTTCTCGTCGTCATCATCGCCTACGCCACTTCTAAGCTTTCCAAGCTGCTGATTGCTGGAACGATCATGTTCAAGGTGTTCCTGGTCGCCCTGCTGCTTGGTCTCATCGCCATGGGCTTCTGGTGGTATTCCTATTTGAAGAAAAGAAAAGCCATCCGGGCTGAACATGCCGAAATCAACGCTGAACTGGAAGAGTACGAGCATCAAAGGACTTCCGGAGACGGTACGAATCTCGGCCTGTACCAGGATTCACTCAATATCCGCATGTTCATGCCTTGGCTGGTCATCCGCCGCCTTTCTGAGTATCAGGACCACCTGACGCAGAAGTATCAGGTCATGGTGGCCTACACAAACAACCTGCACGAGTGGTACAATGTGGAGAAAGACAAGGTGGCCACTATGAGCCCCGAGACACGCACCCCGTTCATCTCGCTTTTGTCCAATGAGGCGCTGGACGCTTTCTTTGATAAGCATGCCGACGACGTGACGCGCGGTCTCCGTCTTTCCTCCCTGTTCCATCAGGGCTTCGGGCTGGAGGACAAGGCGATCGTCGAGTTCCAGAACAACCTGAAGCACCGAATCATCGCCACGCTCGAAGACAGTCTGAAGGATTTCACAGTCTATCGCTACCTGACTGGGAAGTCCAAGTTCGAATTCACCCGCAAGATGGACGATACCATCGACAAGATGCTCACCGACCTGGAGCGGAAATCGGCCGTCTACGTGCGAATCGGCGCTTCCGCCAACGACTTCTCGGCCATCAATTCCTCCACCCGGCTCCTGATGAGCAGCGACATCGAGGACGATCTGTCTACCTGGAACGAACAGTTCGCCCGGAACTTCACCACGCCGCCGTTCCACCTGAGGATTCCTTCGCCATTCAAACTGTCCTTCCTGCAGATGAAGCGCTATCCCCTGCCGGAGTGCATCGATCTTATTGAACCTAAAAGCTAATGGCCATGAACAACGCTCTTTCTGGACTTTCCAAAACCATTTTAGCCGTTATGATCGGCATTGTCCTGGTTTGCGGCGGTGTCGTCTTCGTCATCCGAGGGCTGGAGAAAAGATTAGCCCCCATGCGGGAGGCGACCTATTCGCCCAGAGACAAGGTCGAAAAGGGTGTTTACCTTTTGCACGGTTATTGGGCGTTCGACCACTTCGACAACAGTGATTACCTCACTGGGAGCATTCTGGATTCCCTGCTGAAGGTCAAGGCAATCCAACCGAAGGCGAATGCCGGCCCTGAGGACTATAAGGCTGCGCAGTACTATTCCTGCAACTATGTCCCGGACAGCGGGGAAGGATACTACTATTGGGTGTCCTTAAAGGAAGTGACCGATCCCCAGGCGTTCAAAGCCACCGTCGCCAATCTCAGCAAGATGTATCCTTATACGCTCATTTCCAACCGCTACACCCGGTATTTCAACGACGAGAAGTACGACAAGCGGAACCGGAATCGTTTCATGAAGGTTTTCGGGCTGCCGAATCCCGCCAAGTTCGAACCTGTGATTGTCATGGAAGAATCCCATCCTTTCCCGGACAGAACGGAGACCCCTGGGGTAGATTCCGAGCTGGACGGCTTTACCGTCAAATACGTCGACAAGGACCGACTGGTTATGACGTATAAGGACGCTACGGGTAAACTCGACTTGGTATACAAGAATGTGTCAAAACTTCCTTATGACATCCTTTCCTATTCTGTATATTTCAAAGGAATCAAGTAGATATGAATATCAGTCTCTCTCGTAATATCTTCATCGGACTTGGCGAAACGGGCATCAAAGCCATCAAAGCCTTACGCCATAATATCCGCGAGACATTTGAAAGTGAGCCTCCGCTCTTCGGTTTCCTCGGAATCGGAATCGAAGAGAACCCTCCTGAAGGTTTTTCGGGCGGGGAGTACTTCCGAATCCGTCCCGCATCAGACCGTTCCCAATTACGTGCCATTTTCATAGAGGAAAGCGCCATGGCCGTTCAACCGTTACTCGAGGCCACTTTGAACCGGATTTCGTCTGCCACCATTTCCGAGGGTACGGACTGGCAGTTCAACGTCCTGGACGGCCGGGTGAAATTCCATTTGGTTTTCTCCCTGTCAGATATTGTCGGCGCCGGTCTCTGCATTGACATGGCATTCCTGATCAGGACCCAATTCAAGGACAACGTCTTGATTTTCGCGCATTCCGTGTTTGGCGGTCTGTCCGAGCCCATCGGGAGAAGACATGCCGCGAATGCCTATGCCACCCTTTTGGATCTGGATTATCTGATGACCAACGTCGACAACAGTCATCCTTATCGGTTGGAACTGCCCTATGACTCATTCGAACTGGAAGAGATGCCCATGGACGCCTTCTTCCTGGTCGCCGGGGGGGAACAGTCTTATCGGGAATTGGCCTCCGAACTCTACACCTCCACACTTTCTGATGTCCTGGTCACCGCGAATGCAGATAACATTCGCCAATGTATGATCGACGGATCGATGGACGTTGAGGACAAGAGAGCGTGGATAACGCTGTTTCGAGCCGCGTCTGTCCAATTCCCTTCCGGCGTCGGGATCGAGTCGAAGGAGGCCCTGTTGAAAGAAGCGGTCAATTCTCTCAGTCCAACCATTGCCTTGGAGGAAAAGGGCTACAACAATGCGCCCTACCTGTATAGAAGGTTGGGCGTCGCTGGCCCTGAAGATGAACTGCTTGCCTTGCAACATGAGCCTCGGTTGAATGAGATCCTGAACCATTTCCCGCTTCTGGTAGTTGAGTACTACGAAAAGCCGCTCAAGGAAATCCTCCTTCTTCGCATAGATGGAGCCTACCCGGCATTCCAGTTGGCTGGATGGGAGAACGAACTCGCGTACAAGTCGTTTGACGATATTCGTCCTTTCCATTTTGACACTGCCCTGTTGAACAAAATGCAGAGTTACCAGTTCAGCCTGGCCCCGAACGTTTCCATCCCCGAAAAAGCCGTGGCACTCTGGGCCAAAGGCCGACTTCTAGGTTTACTGGGAGAAGATAGCGACCTTCCGACTCCCCAGTCCTATTGGGATCTGGAGACCCAAATAGACAACAGGGAAACCGAGGATTTCGAACAAGCGCAAGCCTCCTACGAGAAGGTTCGCCATCTGTCGCCGGAAGCGTTCCAGTCCTCATTCCCATGTCCGGAACATCTGTTGGACGCAGCCTACTACTACTGCTCTAAAGAATTGTAGAGCACTTCCCAAAATGTCAGGGGAGCGGTTCATGACCGCTCCCCTTTTTGGATCCATCATTTATAAAGATCGCCATAGACAGTCCTGCTTCGAACGCTGTCCCATATGGCTTTGAATCGTGGCGGGATGAGGGAAAGCACTTTTTCCGCTATGGCTTTTGGAACGCCTTTATAATAGGCTTCAGCAATACCGCCAGTGATGCAAGTGAGTGTATCGCTATCGCCGCCCAAGGAAACAGCCTTGCGTATGGCATCTTCATAATCGCTCGAGTCCAGAAAGCAGATGATGGCTTGAGGAACGGTGCCTTGACAACTGGCATCCCATTTATAGATAGGATGCCAGTACTCGTATGTCTTGTGAAGATCATACTCGAAGGCCTCCTCTATGTAAGTTCGAATCTCTTCCTTGGTCTTTCCGTTCCGTGCCATCCAGATGGCGGCGGCTGTCGCCCGTGCGCCAATGATGCCTTCCGGATGGTTGTGTGTGATCGCTGCAGTGATGGCGGCAACGCGTTCCGTTTCTTTTAGCGTATCAAAAAACCACCCCACGGCGCTCACGCGCATAGCCGCCCCGTTTCCGAAACTGCCATAGGGTTGGCGACCCGTGCTGGATTCATAGGGAGAGTTCCCGTACCAACCGTCGATTCCGCGAACAGCACCTGGACGAAACAGCCAATACCAAAAACCGGTCCCATAGCCTCCCATCGGGGATGGGCATCCTTCGGCGAACATCACCATGGCGTCCTCCAACTTCTGGTAGGTGTGCTCCGGATCCGTGAGAAGCCAATGGGCCACAGCCATTGTCATAACGCTATCATCCGTGAAACCGCAATTCTCAGGAAAAAGCGTAAAATTATAATCTTTCGTATTGTGGAACTCATAGGCAGAGCCAATGATGTCCCCAGAAACAGCTCCTAACATAGGTGAATTCTATATGGAAGGAAACGACTACTAAAGTAATTTGAGTTGTGATCAGTATGTAAAGATAACCATTATCGTTGCAACCGCCAAATTTTGTTCTGCCGCTAGTTATTTGTAAATTTGAAGGATGAATAATCATCTGACAATCTTCGTTCATTCAGCCTTCAAGTTGATTAACGCCAAAGAATATGAAATCATACATTTTTAGTCAAAGCAGCGATGAAAAGCCTACCTGGGCTGATCGGTTCATTCTGTTCGCCATCCTGCTCAACTGCGTGATCATCTTTCTCCAGGAGAGTGGAATCGACACTCCTCTTGTCCGGGTGATCGATGCCGTATGCATCCTTCTGTTCATCGTTGAAGCCACCATCAAAATCGTTCAATTCGGGTTCAAGTCCTATTGGGAATCCACCTTCAACCAGTTAGATTTCATACTGGTCATTTTGTCCCTGCCCGCCCTTCTCACATACATCCTCCCATCCGTCAATCTGGGCATTTTTTCGTCGGTCCTGCTGCTCAGGGCGTGCCGTGTGTTCCGCTTCTTCCGATTGCTGAAAGTGTTCAGGAATCTGGAAAACATCGTCAAAAGCCTAGGTCAAGCCATCAAGGATTCCCTGCCCATCTTCTTCGGCTTCCTGATGCTGATCGTTGTATTCGCCCTGATCAGCTGCAGCCTGTTCAAGGACATTTCCCCCAAGTATTTCGGGACACCGCTGGACGCCATCTACTCCACCTTCCGGATTTGCACGACGGAAGGATGGTATGACATCCCCGATTCTCTGTCCACGGGCCTAAGTGCCGCCCAGGTAGTCTGGGTGCGCATCTACTTCATCTTCATTGTCGTGACAGGCGGTATCATCGGCCTCTCCCTCGTCAATTCCATTTTTGTCGACGCCATGGTCAGCAACAAAAACCAAAAAATGAAGGAGGAGATCGAAAACCTGACCAAAGTCATCAACGATCTCTCCGACAAAATCGACCGATTGCAACAGGATGGCTGAAACGATCGTAACAACGTCGGTTTATCCCTATCGACCATTGTTCTACCGATTGTTTTTCGTATATTTGAAAAGCCCAACACACACCTAATAACCAACGCTCAGGTATGAAAATCAGCAGAATCTTCGGCATTCTGATCAGTCTCGGACTCGTCATCGGCGGGCTTTCCGGGAAGCTGGTCCTGCGGGGAACGAACAGCTCCACCGCGCTTGTCATTGTCGGTATCCTGTTTCTGGTCTATGAGATCTACGCCGCCGTCAAGGAATCCAAGCAAACCGAGAACGAGGACACGTCCCACTATGACCAATCTCTGCGCTCCAATCCGCTCCAGAGCCCTGCTCCCCCGAAGGTCGAACGCACGGAAGCGGAATGGCACGCCTACTTCGGGGACATTCTCCGGAAACACTTCCCTCAGTATACCGTGAAGGAGAACGTACCCGTCACGGAACTGACCGGGGACGTCAGTGATGTATTCACCCTGTACGAGCGCCGTCCGGACCAGGTTTACAAGGCCGAATGGGGCAGGCCGTACGACTTCGTCCTGTATTCGAGCGACAAGGCGAAAGCCGCGGTTATGCTGGGAGACGGGCACAGTCACTCGAAACAGGTCAAATACTTGGTTTCGAAGATGTTCGCCAAGAAGCTCCAGATCCCTTACGTGGGATTCTACACGCAGTTCCCCAACACGGAGGAATACGTTGTCGGCCGAGTCCGGAACGAACTGGGCGAAGCGTAACAGAACAGAGAAAGGGGATGCAATCACTTTGCGCCTGCGAAGGAGTCAGCGCATCCAACATCATGGCATTGCAGGCTGCCGGATGCCGTACCCTCCCGTAACCGGGCAATGTGCCCGGTCAAACCGGTCCCCTTTCTCTTTTTTCACGATATGGCAGAGAGCATCCTCCAACAGATTTCCAGCGAGAAGGCCTGGGAGAAGTTCCTGGCCCACCGTCTCCTCAAAGGGCGTTTCAGCTGGCATTCGTTCGAGGAGGCCGACACCTATGTCGAGAACCGCCTGTATCTTCCGTGGGTCTCGAGAATCACATCCGGGGAAGGCCTTGGCATTCCCACCCGCATGGTCGTCAACAAAATGGGAACAGGCAAGAAACGCATCGTCTACCGTTTCCCCCAGGAGGAGATGCTTGTCCTCAAACTCATCGCGCACCTGTTGTACCGCTACGACGGAATCTTCTCCCCCAATTGCTACTCCTTCCGCCAGGGATGGCAGGCCGGCGACGCCATCCGCCGGATCCGCAAGACGCTCCAAGGACAAAGGATGTGGGCCTACAAAGTGGACATCCACAACTACTTCAATTCCATTTCAATCCCGATTCTCCTCCCGATGCTCGAGACCGTGCTGAAAGACGATCCCGAACTTTACAACTTCTTCGTGAAGCTGCTGGACGACGACCGTGCCTATTCCGGGGAACAATTGGTCCACGAGGAGCGCGGTGTCATGGCCGGGCTGCCCACGGCCTCTTTCCTGGCGAACGTGTACCTGATGGAGGTCGACCGATATTTCCACGATGCCGGTGTTCTCTATGCCCGTTATTCGGATGACATCATCCTCTTTGCCCAGGACCGGGAAACGCTGGAGGAATACCGCAGGACCCTGCTGGCCTACTTCGAGAAATATCGGCTGGAGGTCAATCCCGACAAAGAATGGACCTATGCGCCGAACGAACCTTTCGAATACCTGGGATTCCGCTGTTCCGGTCGCGAGGTGGACATCTCCCGCGCTACGCGGGAAAAACTGAAGGGAAAAATCCGACGGAAAGCCCGGGCCCTCCGCCGCCGGTGCTCCCGGGACGGACGCGACCCCGTACGAGCCGTCCAGTCCCTGATCCGCTGTTTCAACCGGAAACTGTTCGAGATGGACGAGGACGAATCCCTGTGCTGGTCCACCTGGTTCTTCCCGGTCATCAACCGGACCGAAGGACTCCGCGAAATCGACCACTATCTCCAGGATAACTGCCGGTACGTCGCCACCGGCCGCCACAACAAAGCCAACTACCGGATTCGCTACGCAGACCTGAAGCGCCTCGGCTACCGGAGCCTGGTGCATGAATTCTACCTATCTTCCCGCCGTACGGAAAAAGCCGTCAGCCAAGATCGTGGATGATAGCATCTATATACATGGGGAACACGAACACGGTGTCATAGACGCCCAAGGAAAGAAAGTGAGCGCCATTCGAATCGTTGACGGTGCCGATGCTGAAAAACCAAAACTTGTCCACGATCAAGTGGTTTTTCACATAATTGGGGACCACGGCTGATTCAATGGCGGCCATCCCGGAGATGAATAAATTGCCAACGACCTCACCTTCGATCTTATTCAAATCAGCCTGCCGCTTGATTTCCTTCTTGATGGTTTCGGAAACCTTGTTCTTGTGAGCCGTCTCGCCCGGACACGTTACAACTGCGAGAATGAAAAGTCCCAGCGAAATGACCGAGGAGACAATCGACTTGATCGCTTTTGTATTCATATTTGATAAGCCATCTGTTTTCAATACAATCCCAATTCTTTCAAGGGGAGCATATCCTTTATCCTGAACGATGCGCCCAGCGGCAGCGAGGCGAAAAAAATGCGGCCGGTGATGCTTTCCAGTTCCGCGACAGGGAGGGCATAGTCCTTCAATTTGGCCCCCTTGGGAGCCGCCTCGTTGGGCATGAGAAAAGCGATGGACAAATACGACCCCTTGTAAGGAACCAGTATTGCCTTGTAGAAGGCATCTGGAACGAGGATGCCGCTGTTTCCCACCTTGCCGAAACGGTTCTCCCCCAGGACGGGACCGGTAATGATGAAGACATGGTCGAACTGCACGGCGAGTTTCCTGACCTTCTCTTCCAGCCGTTTCCAGATTCCGTTGTTGAATCCCATCTCCATCGGGCAGACGTTGGTAGTCAGGAAACTGTCGTCCATCGCCCGCTGGTCGTATTTCAAGTCACCGGCCGGAACCATATGTCCGCGGACCCAACCGGAATTCGTGTAATGCCAGTGCTCCGCCAGCGGGAAGCCGGCGATTTCGGGCGCGGGATCGGGCGAGAACCGGGGCGGGCGGACGGCATCTCCTTCCATGTCCCCGGCATAAAGCGTATACGCCGTCCAGGCGGGAATCATCGCTTCAGGATTGTAGGAAAGGGTATGCCCATAATGGTGGATGACGATCTCCCCGTTCGCGATGACCGGGAAAGAAATATCCCGCTGCGCCGCAAGGGGAAGCCAGGCGGCCCAGAGAAAGACTCCGACAAGGAAAAGGATACGCCGCTTCACGCTGTTATTCTTCGTACTCGTATTCCTCCAGGGCCGATTCGATCTCACTGGATACACCGTCCAGCAAGTTGTCCCAATCCTGGACCAGGTTCTTGATTGTCTTGTCAATGCCTTCGGGGTCGATCAGCGTTTGCACGAGATCGGAGATCTCCTGCTTCTTGTCGGAGATGAATTCCTTGAAGACATCCTTCACACCCTCCCAGTAGTCCGGAAGGATCTGGATCATCGTCTTGAGAAACTCCCAAGCATCGCGAAGGCTATGGACAATCAGCAGGCCGTGATACCGGCCGATGGCCTTCATCACGACTCGTCTCTCCTCCGGCGTGTACTCTTCTTCGTGCTCGGAGAAATCGCTGATCATATTCTGATACGCCTGCTTGCTCTGCTCCCAGTCGCTCTGGGAATAGTTGGAGACGTTCTCCTCCGCCTCTCCGACAAACTTGTCCAGCCTCTCGGGGACATTCTTCCAAGTGGCGCAGGAGGTCATGGCCAGCATCATAAAGAAAAACAGAATCCGTTTCATAGACAAAAGGTGTTTAACAACTCAATGAATTCAACGAACGGTAACAGGTTCAGTCCTGGTGCAGGGTGAGGGTCTCGTTGAACGTCTGTCCGAACGAATAGACGCCGCTGACCGAGACGCGGTGGACCGGCGCGTCCGGGAACATCAGGACGCGGACCGTACCATCACCCTTCCCGAGGATGACACCTCCCTCCACCTCCCAGGAATAATCCGTCACATCATTCTTGTCGATAGCGAACAACTGGGAATCCCCCGGTTCCTGGTGAAGAGCGACAGGCATCACGACCATCTCCCGGGAGAAGAAGGCCGCCGTCTGCTCCTTGATTTCATCATACATCTTCAAGTCCGCCTTCCCGTTGGACAGAAGGAACAGGTTGTGACGTTTGCCCTTATAGGCATGCAATTCGGAAGGGACGCCCTGGTTCTTGAGGATGCGATGGATGGCGCCCGCCCCGTACACTTTCCGGAAAGGATGCCGCTCCGGCAGAAAGATGGACTGGAGCTCCTCCCAGGCGGACTGAAGAAACCCTTTCTTCTCCCCTTCCAATTCCTCGAAAGGATAGCCGGCCTCGAAGGGGATTACAGCATCACCCTTGCTTTGGAAGGAAATGACGGGAATTCGGGCATTATGCAGGATGGCCGTATCCGGGATGGCGCCCCAGAGGTTCGCCACGGCCCGTATGTCAAATCCGCGCAGCTCCGGCTGGCGGGAGGAAAGCTGTATCGTATCCCGGAAATCTTGGATCAGCTCCGGAAGGTTCTTGTCCCGCACATAGGCGAGGTTCATGGCCGTGATGGCACCCGCATCCATGCCAGCGGCGAAGATCCGCCCGGGATGAACCAGCAGGGAATCCCGCTTGAGCAGGAAACGGACTGCCGCATTCGCGTCCTTCAGGGCGATATAAAGGGCGTCGTCCGACTCGTGCAGCGGACCGCGGTACCCTTGCCGGTAATCGACGGAAGAAACCACATAGCCCAGGGAGGCGAAATGCTTGCACCACTGGGTCAGGCGGTAATCCCGCTTGCTGCCGTTCCGAAAACCGCCGCCGTGGAACATCACCAGGAGCGGGCGGAAAGCAGCGCCATCGTTCATGGGGATATAAAGGTCCATCTTCAGGTTCCGCCCCGTCTCGGGGGACTGCTCGCTGGACATGGCACGGCCGTAGACGATGTCCTGGGACTCCCAGACCTGATAGAGAGGCTCCCGATACATATCCTTGGGCGGGAATTTACGAAACTCCGGTGCTGCATAAGGGACCAGGTCCTGTTTCTGCACCCGCAGGTCGAAATCGGAGGCGGAGGCCCAGAGCGAGCCCGTGTTCCTATACAGAACCGCGCATTCCTTCCCGAGCGAGTCTGTGTCGACGCGGACATATGCCCTCCCGTCCTTCTCCGGGAACGAATACACCCCAGGGCCCACTTCCGGGGCGCAAGCGGTAAAGATGAGAGTCCATGCCACAGAGCTCAAAACCGCCCTCATAGACACGCTGAAAAAGCCGATTTTCATGGAGTTGAACTTACTTGGCAAAAGTACACATTATTTCTAATCTTTGCAACGAGCAAACACCTGCTAGAGTGGCAAGAATCATGACCACTTATGGCAGGCTATTTCGATGGTATCATCAAATCATACCCCTGCCTCTCCATCCGTTCCTGAAGTTCCACAAGAATGTGGGGCGACCGCCTCTCTTTCTTGAACTCATAGTCCTCTCTCCATCCCTCAATCCTTTCAATGGAGCGGATGGGGAACAAAGCGACCTGAGAAAAGAAAAGAATCCGGTCCAAGAGTTCCGTAGAAACGCACTGCAACGGCTCAGGGCTGGAATTGAGCAGTTGGGGCGGGAAAGGATTACTATGCGTATTCTCCACGCCGACAATTACGTTCCGAAGACGTTTCATCTCAGGATTGAAACTCATTCCTTTCAAACAAACGTACGGGGACGAATGTTGACGAGCGGCATTGATCAGCCTGTCTACGCTTTCGACAGGCATGGCACGAACGACATCGCAGACTCTGTTTCCCTTCATCCGAAGATACTCCGGGCGACTTTCGGCGAAAGCGAATAAAAAGGACAGAAGAGCCTCCTCCGACTCGATCTCCTCCAACCCCTTCCCTCCAACAAATGTCACAAAGTCATCGCTTTCCGGCGCAACGTCTGCGATCATGGCATGAACGACATCTTCGGCCGCAAGGTCGATGACCGTAAAAGATGCCCTGATGACATCTCGCTCCAATTCAGAGAGCTTTCCTTCGAGACTGCTCTTGGCATCCTGCATTATCCGCCACCGTTCGTGCAAAAGCCCGTCCAGATGAAGCATACTGGTCGAAGCGTGTTCAACGGCATCAGACAATAATTTGGAGGCGAGCGTCCGGCGGAGGAATTCAATTTCATTCGCCATCAGTTCCTGCGCCTTATCCTCACAGGTGGACTTCCATTGATTGATACGTTCCCTCCGGCGAAGAAAGAGCGACTTGTTCGCTTCCTTTTCAAGAGATTTGACAGCCTCTCCGAGAGCCGTCTGCAATAAGGATCGACGGGACTCGAACTCTTTGGCTCCGGCTTCGATTTCGCCGGCGAGAGACTGAATCCGCTCATTGACAATCTCAAGGAAAGAAACGGCAACACTCACACCCCTGTCATTGGAATTCATCAAATGGCGGACGGCCATCTCCAGTTCCTCGGCGAAACGTTCCGACCATACATCTCCGGCTCTCTCCAAGGCGGCCTGCGTTTCTGACGAGACCTCTTCGGTGAATCGATCCACAACGTTTCCTGGACTCTTGATATCATCTATCGAAAAAGTACGGCCCCGGCCAAGGGGGTGCAACGCATCGAGGAAACGGCTCATCCTGCCATCTTTGAGGAGCCCCATCCGGTCCAACCACTCCGAAGCGAGCCTGTCCCCTTCTTCGCGTCCATCCAGCATCCGCTCAAGGGTTTTCAAGGCAATCTTGCAGGCAAATACCTTTGCGACACGGTCTTTGAAGTATACGATGGACGTCATCCCGATACCTATTGCCCAATATCCGCTCTCTTCAGCTTGATCCCGCATGCCATCCAGCATAGCATCATTCTGGAGTCCCACCGCTCCGCCGGCGGCGAACAAGGTGTGGCCGAGAGCATCATAAACATCTCGTGGATCGAAGAGAATCTCCCCGGCAAAATTCTTGTTGTCCATCAAATAGACCCAATCAAAAGGCCTGGGCGTCGCCCTGAAATCATCGGCCGTAAAAGATTCCATAAACCAATTGAACGTCACCGGCTCATCCTGCGGACCGAGATGCATCAAGTAATCCAGTTCCATAAGGGAAGCATAGGCATTGGATAGGATGCTACCGCCACCTCCTTGATAGGGACCGGGAAGAATGGCATATCCATTCAGCCCGACGCGATTACCATATAGTTTCCGTATCAGATAAGCGACATCCAGAAAAATGCCGCTGCCCGTACCTCCGACCAGCGAAAAGACCAAGTTGACTTGAACCTTACCGTCTAATTCCGGGACGTATCGGGAATCGGTACCATATGAATAGCTAGCCGACGTGTCAATCGCATTCTGTACAGAATGTTGAACATACCCAAAACTGGAGAGAAGCGCAAATCTAGCGAGGGATCGAATTTGACTGGCTGGGAAATTGAAATCGCTCAACACTATGTGTCTATACTCTTGAGGCATCCACTCATACCTTTCACGGGGAAGCATCTTAGAGCAATAGCACCTCAGTCTCACAATCTCAGTGTAGTCGAGCCCGCATTCAACAAGCGACGCATGATTAATCTCACTCTCATTTCCATCCATCCCTACAAACTGCACCATCGGCGGCACTTCCCCATACGCCTCAACATACAACTTCTTGGTCTTCATAATCGAATTGATACCGGCCCCGCCAAGGCCGATATACACAATACGTCTTAAAGCAGGCATACCTTTCTCCTATTTGCTTGTGATTCCCTCAACGTCTCATGGGTTAAAGAAGCGTTATTCCATATATGATTTGAACTATACAAATATAATTCTTTCACAATTTCCTTACAACTTTTTTATCCCGCACCTTTTTACTATCTTTGTAAAAGCCAATAATCCATTTTCCATGAGGTCCTATAAGGCAACGAGGTACTTGATTGACAAGGTCGACGACAAACTGGGTAGCGTTGAAAAGGAGATCCGTTTCGACAAGGCTATGATTCGTGGCAGTCTTGCCGTCATCGCCTTGGAAATCATTCTCATCGTGCTGGCCTCGTTTTTCTCCGTTTTCGGGATTCCGGCCATCGTCGGGGCCTTTTTGGCCGCCATCGGTCTTTATGTCTTCTTTGTCATGGAAAAGGAGTTGAGTGACGATCTTGCCAAGGCGAAGAAAAATGCCTCAGACGGCGTGAACGAGCAGAAACCATGAACAGTTTCAAGTCCTTGACACCTCTGCAAAAGCGCGCCCTGCTGAAAATCGCCATTGACCTGGTGAAGGCGGACAACATTATCCACAGCAAGGAGGTGGCTGTCCTGAACAAGCTCCAGGAGGACCTTTCCCTCCCACAGGAGGAACTTGACCTGGTCCATTACATCACCCTCTCCGATGCCATCTCGGTCATCGGGCAGATGGACGACGCATCGATCAAGGAAGTATTGGGGACTTTCAATTCCATTATGAGAATCGACAGCGATGTCGATTTCGAGGAGAACCTGCTCTACGCCGCCGCCACGGCATCCTGCCTCCCCGAATCCCGCCGATGGGCAACGGTCATCTCCGTTCCCGAGCCAGACTTGGATCTGTCCAGCACACAGATTGTCTATATCGAGAAAAGCTACTCCGAAGGTGCGCACCGAGTGCTGGATGACAGGTATGACAATCTCCTCATTTCCAAGGCATTCGGTGACATCGGGCTACATCTGTTCTACCTGCCCGGCGTTCTGGATGAACTCGGCCTTGTCGGCAATGATTCGAGCGGAAGATTCGGCCTCCTCCAGAAATCCATGGGATACTTGATGCCCGCCGGAGACATGATCAAGGTCGAAGGTCTCAAGGAACTGCTCGGCTCCTTCGACTCGGAGACGTTTTTCAAAGTCGTCGTCTCCCGTTTCGGTTTGTCCCCGGACGTGTTCCCCTTCCAGGCGTTCCTGCTGATCAAGATCCAGACTGGCGTGGTGCTGGATGACGAGAACGCAATGCGTCATTCTACGGATTTCTTCTGCCTGGACATCTCGTCGGACGTCAAGCATCGGATTCTCTCCTTCGTATCCCTATTCGGGGACAGTTCCTATCTCCTCCCCTACGAGGGCTACTACCGCATTCTCTTCGACTATTTCAGTTCCGAATCCAAGATGAACAGCGAGATCTGCCTGGACCGGAACTTCCATTTCACCCTCCCGAGCTGCGGAGGAAGGCGAATCCGGTTCGAGTCTTCCCCGCAGGCAAGGACATTCTACCTGCTGCTGCTCCGGTCCGGACAGGAAGGGATCAGCCAGGAAGCATTCAACGCCGCCGTCGGATACCTGGACTCCCCGGACGTACAGACATTCGTTCACGACAACGATTTCGACCTGGACGGTTTCTTGAACCATCTCCGCAACGGCGAAGAAGCGTGGAAGAGCGTCATTCTCCACACGATCCAAATCTACAGGTCCATCTCATCGAAGGATGAACACCATCCCCGTTTCCTCTCCTATATCGCCAGCATCCTTTCACACCGCAGCTCCCTCAAGTCTTACCTCAACCATGGCTTCGACTCCATCCAGGAGCTTTCCGACAAGCAGATGTACCATGTCCTGTTCGACAAGGCAACCAACACCTACCGCGTCGGAATCGGCATTTCCATGTTCCTGATCGACGAAAGAAATGGAACCCCCGTCGCACTGTCCGAGTCCCGGTTCTGGCAGTCTCTCCGATAGAATCCAACCGTTTGGATTTTCAGGCTTTCTTTCACGGGATTTCCTTTAATTTGCATAGAAATCCGAAAACGGGTTCAGTGAGCCATGGCCAACGACTACAAAATATGGGCGCAGCATTGCCTGTCCTCCGACACTCCTGAAGTACGAGACGGGGTTGGTCGGAACAGAATTCCAGAACCTGAAAAAGAATCTCTGCTGTCCCTCTACCTGAAGAAATTCAAGGATCCCCTCATTATCATTCTTTGCGTCATCCTCGTCCTGTCATGCGGGGTGACCGCCTACGAAATCTCCCGGAACGGAGAACTGCGCCTCCTCTTCGAGCCGGCCGGCATCCTCCTTGCCATCATCCTGTCCACCGGTCTCGGATTCCTCTTCGAGGTGCGGGCGAACCGGGAATTCGACGTTCGGAAGAAAGTCCGGGACGAAGAGCCGGTCAAGGTGATCCGGCGAAGGACCAAAGGCGCCCGGCCGAAGATTATGTCCATCCCCAAGTGCGATGTCGTCGTAGGAGACCTGGTCAAACTGGAAGGTGGCGACGACGTCCCCGCCGACGGCCGCATCGTCGCCGCCGAGATGCTCCGAGTCGACGAGTCGGCCTACACCGGAGAGCCCTACGCCCACAAATCCGTTTCAGGAGCGTCGTCGGACGACAAAGGGGAAGGTGCCTATGACATGGATTTTCTGCTGAGAGGGTCGATCGTTCTCGAGGGTTCCTGTTACTACAAGGTCACCGCCGTGGGGGCGGAAACCGAAGAAGGGAAGGGCGAGAAGACCATCCGGGAGGAGGAAGTAACGGAGACGCCGCTGAATCGGCAGCTGGCACAACTGGGAACATACCTGACTCGCGCCAGCTATATCATAGCAGTCCTGATCGTCATCGGACGCCTCATCTATTATTACGCTGGCATACCGGCGGATTCGCGCAGTCCCCTTTTCTTGATCGAATACTTGCTTCATTCCATCATGATCGCCGTGACCCTGATCGTCGTCGCCGTTCCCGAGGGTCTTCCGATGAGCGTCACGGTGAGCCTCGCGCTCAGCATGAAACGAATGCTCAAGGAGAACAACCTCGTCCGGAGGCTACACGCCTGCGAGACGATGGGAGCGTCGACCGTCATCTGCACGGACAAGACCGGTACCCTGACCCAGAACCGGATGGCGGTGATGGAATCGGACTTTTCCGATTCTGACACCGTCATCGCCGCCGAGGTCGCCGTCAACTCGACGGCCGAACTGACCGAGAAGGCCGACGGGACCATCCTGGGGGTCGGCAATCCGACGGAAGCCGCCCTGCTCTCCTGGATCATCCGCGACTTCGGCGTCGACTATGTCTCGATTCGGGACCAATGGGAAATCCTCCACCGGGAGCCGTTCAGCACCCAGACGAAATATATGACCACGACCGCCCGGAACACGGTCGACGGACAGGTCGTCACATTCATCAAGGGAGCGCCGGAAATCGTCCTGGACATGTGCGGGAAAGACTTTCCGGGAAGAAAGGCCTATGAGGCCAGGCTCAGCGAGTATCAGGAGCGGGCGATGCGTACGCTCGCCTTCGCCGTGCAGCCCGAAGGGGCCGCCGCTCCGCGAATGTCCGGCGTCGTGGGCATCGCCGATCCCGTCCGGGAAGGCGTCAAGGAATCCGTCGAGACCTGCGAGCAAGCGGGCGTCCGAGTCATCATGGTGACCGGCGACGTCGCCGCCACCGCCCGGGAAATCGGCCGCCAGCTGGGCATCTATTCGGATCAGGACGCCGACTCGATCATCACCGGCGCCGAATTCGCCGCGCTTTCCGACGAGGAAGCCAGCGCCCTTTTGCCCCGCCTCCGCATCCTTTCGCGCGCCCGTCCGGACGACAAGGCCCGGCTCGTATCGCTCCTCCAAACCCGGGGCGAAGTCGTCGCCGTCACCGGAGACGGAACCAACGACGCGCTGGCCCTCAAGAAGGCCCAGGTGGGCCTGTCTATGGGAGACGGAACCGCCCGCGCCAAGGAGGTGAGCGACATCACCATCCTGGACAATTCCTTCACGAGCATCAACAAGGCCATCCTCTGGGGCCGGTCCCTGTACTTGAACATCCAGCGGTTCATCATGTTCCAGATGATCATCAACATCTGCGCCTGCCTGGTCGTGCTGGTGGGAGCCGTCACAGGCATCGACTCGCCCCTGAACGTGACCCAGATGCTGTGGGTGAACCTGATCATGGACACCTTCGCCGCAATGGCCCTGTCCTCGCTTCCCCCCGACCCGCGGGTCATGTCCGACAGACCGCGCAACCCCGGAAGCCATATCATCGACCGCCGCATGATGAAGATCATTATTGCAGCCGGATCGCTGCTATTCATCTTCTTCGCCGGCTTCTGGCAGCTGCTCTGGCACTCGGACATCCATCATTTCTCCGACCTCTTCTCCTTGGACGAAGTCAAGGAGTATTTCATCGGGTTTTTCGACATGTCCAAAGGAAAGTCCCATATGAGCCCAACCGAGTCCGCAGTATTCTTCTCCACTTTTGTGATGGCCCAGTTCTGGAATATCTTCAACGTACGGTATTACAAGACGGACAGGAGCCTGCTTTCCGACCTAGTTGACAGCATCACCGGGAAAAGACGTTTCTGGGACTGTTTCAGCCAGGGATTCATCTTGATCCTGGCAGTCATCCTGGCGGGCCAGGTACTCATTGTCAACCTGGCGGGAAACTTCTTCGAAGTCGCTCCCCTCTCCGCGGCCGACTGGGGCTGGATCTTCCTGTGCACCTCCCCGATCCTGCTGATTCCGGGAATCTGCCGACTCTTCCGGAACCACAGGCGTCACGGGCGCGCTATTTCCGGGAGACAATCCTCGGAATCGCACTGATGAGATAAATGTCGTTTGGCAAGGTATCCGGGTCAATCTTTTCAAGCTCTTCATAGGAGTTGATGTCCAGATGAGCCCGGAGGGGCAATTTTTTCAATTCATTCTTCCGGGCTCTCCTTGCTTCCTCAGGAAGACGCAGATAATCTGACTTCTCGCTTTCGAAAAGCGGCCGGAACCCGCTCAACAGCTTCTCCGTGCTCCAACGGTTGTGCTCAACCCGTTTCATATAGTCCATACTATCCAGCAACTTCCTTCGGATCTCCTCCTCCGCATCTTCCCGGGAGCAACCAACCGACCGCAGTTTCACGTCGATGGAGTTGGCGTTGAAGTGGGAAGACCATCGGTTGGAAACGGTATCCTTGAGCCAAGCCTTCGATTTGAATGCATTCTCATCGTACTCGGACAACATGATATCCCATTCACCCGTATTGCGCTTGTGATAATACACATAGCCAATCATTCGAGCCTCACGATCATCGTCCAAGTCACTGTCGTATCCCTCGTCTATCATTCCGAAGGGATGCATTTTCCGATAGCGAGATACTTCAGAATCCCCTGAGGAGACCTTGCTGGAAATGTTATGGACGATATAACCGCTCAAACGCTGGTACACGAGAATCTGAAGACAGTTTTCGTACACACTTTCGGGGAAATACAATGCCGCCGCGATAGCCTGATGAGACTTCGTAAGGCAGATGGCAATCGTGACAACCCGGTTGGGATCCGCCGCGGCAGTTTCGATGTAGTGCTGAATTTCCGGCTGCTCGACCCGGCCATTGATGAACTCCCACTCTATGTCGAGCCAATCATCGGCGGGCGCACTCCACCCAGAGTCGGCATCAAACGGGCCATTTTCCACATTCACATACCGTGTCGACGACATACGCATCAATTCCTTGAACCGACCTATGAAGAAATCCTTTTCCACAGCGGCGTTCGCATCGATGAACGTAATCCGGGTCTTCTTGCTCCGGTCACGGACGAAATTCGGGAAATGGCACAGATGGGCGGCCTGCACAGCCATGGAAATACCCATTTTTGACATTCCTAAGATGATCAGATGGACGGTCTTGTCCGAGTCGTAGCCTATATACCTGTCGCCCCGTTTTTCATCAGCGATCGTGTACAACGGCTTGTACTCATATTCATTGCTCTCCGTCTCGCTCTTGATGCCGGCTCTGCCTTTTACGAGGACCTTCTGCGCCCACATGTCATAGAAGTTGAACGGCCTGAAATCAATTTTCCCTTTGATATTCGAGAGCAGGTCCGTAAACTGAAACGCGGAGAACGTCGTCTGATATTCGAACAGGACATGGCAGGGAAGCAGATCCCTGGCCATATTCTTCGAGACTCTTTCCGCTATACGGTTGAGGCTGTCCATGTTATACGCGTCCCTGTATGATTCGACCGAGTCGCTTTCACCGGCATCCCCTATCACGTAAACCTCTTTTGCGTCAGACAGGCACAGCCGGTCCAGATCGTCCAGGGAAGTCCTGTCTCCGAAAATGAAAATAAGTCTGTCATCCTCGATCCCCTTTTCCAAAAAAGAATAGAACTCGCGGCGTGTCTTTTCCACATCCTTTCCAGTCTGGATCAGGAAATACACTCCTTCGTTGCCCGCTCGTTTGCCAATCTGCGAAATAATGGAGTAAGCGATGTCGCTGGCGCCCAGAATGACGATATGGTTCTTGAGCCGATAAGCCGTCTCTCCACACAAATACCCTTTTGCCCGCTTGTCAAAATAGTTGGTGATGGCGGAGGTCAAAACGGCAAGGACAACCAAACCCAGCGTCGTGATCAGAAGACCGACCAGATGGTTGTTCGGAAACAGATTCTGTCCCCCATTGGCAAAAAGGAAGAAGAAGGCGGCATCGAACACATTGGATGGATGATAGTTCCCATCAACCACTTTTCCCACAGGAAAACCACCGACAAGGATGATGCTGGCTACCAAGAGAAAAGAACAGAGTATCCCTAATGTCGGAATGATGAACTGCTTCTTGCCATTTCCGGCAAGCCATCTGTCCACCTTTAGATGTGCAAGGCTCTTCAGTTTCATAACAAACAATTAATTATGCTGTCATTGTAAAACTCTCTCTTACTCCATTTCCACACGCTCGTAGAAAGACAGCCCAGACGTATAGACCCCGCTCACGGAGACTTTATGTTCAGGGGCATCGGGGAAGAAAAGGACGCGAATGGCGTCGTCGCCTTTGCCCAGCAAAACGCCACCCTCGACATTCCAGAGGCAGGTTTCGACTTCGGAGTTGTCGATGACGAAGAGTTGCGGGTCCTCAGGGTCCTGGCGGAGGGAGACGGGGGCGACGACCATCTTGGAAGCGAAGAAGGCGGCGGTCCGGCCCTTGATCTCGTCGTAGACGGGATAGTCGACCAGGCCGTCTTCGCCGTAGAAGAGATTGTGGCGTGCGCCGTCGAAAGCGTGGAGTTCGTTGGAGACGCCGTTGCCCCTCAAGATGCGATGGATGACACCGGCGCCGTACATTTCACGGAAGGGATGGAGGTCCACTTCGGGAATGAAGATGGAGACGATGGACTCGAAGATCCTCCGCAGTTCATCCATCGCATCCCGACCATCCTCCTCTTCCTGCAAGGTCTCGAAAGGATATCCCTTGCCATACGCGATGACCGGATCCTCCCGGCTTTGGAAGGAGATGACGGGAATCTTCGCGTTGTACAGGATGGCGCTGTCCGGCACGGCGCCCCAGAGATTCGCCACGGCCCGGACATCGAAGCCCCGAAGGAGGGACTGATGGATGACGATGGTCGTATCTTCCTCTTCCTGAATGATTTCCGGAAGATTCTCCTCGCGCATGTAGGCGAGGTTCAGGGCCACGATGCCGCCAGCATCGGCCCCTGCCGCGAAAATGCGCTCGGAATGGATGAGCAGGGAATCCCGCTTCAACAGGAAGCGGACGGCCGCATTGGCGTCCTTGAGGGCGCGATACATCGCATCGTCCGTGGACTGCACATTCCGGCGGTATCCCTGCCGATAGTCGACGGAAGCGGCCACATAGCCCAGGGAGGCGAAATATCGACACCACTCGACCAGCGTAGAATCGCGCTTGTTGCCGTCCTTGAAGGCGCCCCCGTGGAAATTCACGATCAGCGGACGCGCGACCTGGCCGCCGTCCTCCGGGACGTACACGTCCATCGTCAGATCCATCCGCTCGTCCTCGCTCACACCTTCGTTCCGGATGACGCGTCCGTAAATGATGTCCTGCGTCTCCCCCACCCGGTACATCGGCTCCCGGTAAAGCTCCTTCGTCGGAAACAGCCGGAATTCCGGGGCCACGTACGGCTTCAAAGCCGGTTTCTCCGCCTTCAGGTCGATGCTGAGCGTATCGGCCCAAACCCCGCTTGTATCGCGGTACATCAGCGCCTTCGTGTTCCCGAGGGAGTCGACAAACACGCGCACAAACCCGCCCTGCGTGGTGTACACGCCCGGTTCGACGGACTTCACGCAGGAGAGGGCCAGGCCGAGGACGGCACCCAGGACTATGAGTCGGCGGAGGCTCATCGCTTGAACAAAAGGTCCATGTCGCGGTCCATCGCCGGCTTCACGAGCTTCTCCGGGACGAACTCCCAGTGGCCGATGACGGCGGGATCGCCGATGACCTCCGGGTCGATGGAACCGTTCTCGATCAGGTAATCGTAGAGGATGTTGCGGATCTCCGGGTAGCGGCCGACCACGCGCTCGTCGATGTTGTCCGTGTCGATGCCGGTCTCCTTCATCAGGTTGCCGCCGCCGGAAGCGCGGTAGGAGGTCATCGCGACGTTGTATTCTTTCTGGAGGTCGAAGGCGGTGCCGTCGGCCATCGAGGCGATGGTGACGCGCTCGCCGCAGGGCTTCGTCACGTCCACCGTATAGTTGATGCCGGCCGCCGAGTCGAAGTTGTAGGAGCGGTTCACGAAGGACCAGCGCTGCTGCTGCGTGCGAGGGTCGTCCTGCGCCTGGATCTTGAGGAGGGTGTCGCCCGGCTTTGCGATGGTGTTGATCCACTTGTCGTAGGAAAGCTCCAGGTAGCGCTTGATTTCCTCGCCCGTCATCTTCACCACAAACAGCTGGTTCTCAAACGGATAGATGGTGAACAGGTCGTTGTAGCGGACGATGCCGGCCTCCACGTGGCCGTTGAAGGTGAGCGGCGCGGCGAAGGAGATTTCCGCCGGCTTGCAGCCGATGCTGAGGGTATGGACCAGGTTCAGGTAGTCGCACATCCCCCGGAAGGCGTCGCGGGTCCACAGGTCCGTGTTCAGGACGCCGATCTCCTGCAGGGTGAAGGCCTTGACGGCCTCGTAATCCTTCTGGAAATGCGCCCGCATCTCGGCGTCGGCCTTGTCGGCCCGGACCGGGATGGTCTTGGAATCATAGGAACGGGCCACGATCTTATGGTCCTTGACGGTCAGGTGCAGCGTGCCTTCGGCGACGTTCCGCGCGTGGCTGCCGGAATTGAGGAAGGCGTTGTCCTCGTCATCATCCACATACGGCCGATGGTCGTGGCTCGCGAGGACGAAGTCCACGCCCCGGACCATCTGGAACACATCCAGGCCCTCGGACTCCAGCTGGCTGCCGTCGCCCGCGCCCGTGCCCGAGTGCATCGCCACGATCATCACGTCCGGCTTCTCCTTCGCCCGGATGGCGTCCACATCGGCCTGGACCTGGTTCACGATGGGCTCGAAATGCATCCCGCTCCAGAGTTCCTCCGTCAGCCAGGCCTTCATATTTGCGTTCGTGTAACCCAGGATGGCGACCTTCAGGCCCGCCCGCTTGACGATCTTGTAGGGCGTGAAATACGGCTTGCCATTGTCGTTCCGGATGGCGTTCGCCGCCAAGAAATCGACGCCGTTCTTCTTCAGGTCCGCCGCCACGCGGTCGTACACCGGATGCCCCGTCTCGATGTCGTGGTTGCCCACGATCACCGCATCATAGCCCATATACGCCATCAGGCGCGGGAACAGGTGCGGCGTCTCCGTGTCGACATAGTTGAAGTAATACGGTGCATTGTCGCCCTGGAGGCAGTCGCCCGCGTCGAGCAGCAGGACGTTCTCCGCCCCGTTCGCCGTCCGGACGCTGTCCACGTAATACTTCACCGCCATCAGCGACGGCTTCGTCCGCCCGTCCACATAGGACGCATCGAACCACGAACCGTGTACGTCGTTGGTGGAGAGCACCGTCAACGTATAATCGCCATCCTTGAGCGTGCGGCCGCAGGATAGCGCGAGCAGCGCGCAGGCGGCCAAGAAGTAATTGCGGAGTGTCATAATCATCGGTTTAACAAGCAAAGATACGTAAAAAATATGTATTTTTGCTTGTATGAAACTCCAGACTCCTGTCACGCTGGACCCGGCGCCGGTGTCCATTTCGTATCACGACAAGATCGCCGTCGTGGGCAGCTGTTTTGCCGATGAAATCGGCGGAAGGCTGGCCGCGGCGGGCTTCGACGTGCTGTGCAACCCCTTCGGGACACTGTACAATCCCGTGTCCATCGGCAACGCCGCCGCGCGGCTCGCCTCCGGCGTGCCTTTCGCGGCGGACGAGGTCGTAGAGATGGGCGCGGGCGATGGCCGCTACTGCTCATTCTGGCACCACACGTCCTTCGCGCGGGAAACGCCGGAGGCGTTCCTGGAGAACGCGAACGCCGTGCTCACGGAAGCATCGGCCTTATGGAAGGGTTGCAACAAGGTCATCGTCACCCTCGGAACCGCCTGGGCGTTCCGGTACGACGCCACCGGCGAGACGGTCGCCAACTGCCTCAAGCGGCCGGGAACGGAGTTCAAGCGCTACCGGCTGACGGTCGAGCAGACGGCCGCCCTCCTGCGGGGGCTCGTCCGCCGGAACCCGGAGAAGGAGTTCATCTTCACTGTGAGCCCGATCCGCCACCTCGCCGACGGCGCGCACGGGAACCAGCTGTCCAAGAGCACCTTACTCCTTGCAACGGAAGGTCTCCCCTACTTCCCCGCCTACGAGATGATGATGGACGAACTCCGCGACTACCGCTGGTGGGCGGAGGACATGGTCCATCCCACAAAACAAGCGGCCGCCTATCTTTGCGACCGCTTCATAGAATGGGCCCTTCCCGTCCGGGAATGGGACCTGTATGAGTCCAGAATGAAGGAGTGGCGCGCTGCGCAGCACCGTCCGAACGACGGGCAGCGCTACTTCTCCTCTTTCGAATAGAAATCCATCTCTCCGGTGTAAGAGATGCGGTCGCGGTTCTGCGACTGCACGTCCAGCGACGCCCGCCCGTTGTCGAAGACTGTCAGGCGATAGAGATGCTCGTCCTCGTCCGTCTTGACATAAATGCGGATCTCATAGCCGTCATTCCGGGGCTGGGTCACCGTGTAATTGACGATCGGCGCATCGAAGGTCAGGGCGTGGCCGCCGCCGTAAGGCACGCGCCAGGCCTGCCCGATGAACGGGAGATGGGAGATGAGGACACCGTCCTTCACCTTGATGGAGTAGTTGCTCACCATCTTGGACGAGCCCCGGAGCGGGTACATCCGGTCGATGTCGATGGTGAAGTTTCCGGTCTCGATGCCCTGGCGGACCATCCGGGCCTCCTTCGCCTCGCGGGCGACGCGTTCCTCACGCGTTTCGGAGCTCAGAATGCCGCAGGCGGAAACCGCCAGCACGGCGGCCAGAAGGGGTAAAAACAACTTTTTCATATCGCGTTCTGTGATTAGTGTCTGCGCATACCCATCGCGCCCATCCGCTGCATCAGGTTGCCCGTCGCCGCGCCCTTCATCACCTTCCGGGTGCCCTCGAACTGCTTCAGGAGGCGGTTCACCTCCGGGAGGGAGGTGCCGGAACCGTCGGCGATGCGCTTGCGGCGGGAGCCGTTGATGATTTCGGGATGCTCGCGCTCCTTCTGCGTCATCGACAGGATGATCGCTTCGGTGGCCTTGAAGGCCTTGTCATTGTCGATGTCCACGTCCTTGAGGGCCTTGCCCATGCCAGGGATCATCCCCGCCAGGTCCTTGATGTTGCCCATCTTCTTGATCTGCTGGATCTGCTGGTAGAAGTCCCAGAGGGTGTACTGGTCCCGGGCCATCTTCTTGCGAAGTTCGCGGGCCTGCTTCTCGTCGAACTGCTCCTGCGCCTTCTCCACGAGGGAGACGACATCGCCCATGCCCAGGATCCGGTCCG
>JAEEGF010586856.1_pt1 | contig 40505 bp, 35 predicted proteins | sample 9134171 | NCBI WGS metagenome assembly JAEEGF01 (sample SAMN16246542, study PRJNA631951) | gut metagenome | biome: gut microbiome; feature: rumen; material: AP-attached | host: Bos | place: Iran: Karaj | collected 2018-10 | reverse complement strand
TACACAGTTTTGTTGAAGCTACCCTTACAGAGCGTATAGGCGATGCTGGCAAAAGGCTTCATACAGGCCGTTCCCGTAACGATCAGGTAGCCCTTGACATGCGTCTTTACGTAAGAAATGAGATTGACAACATTAAAGAACTTATAAGAGAACTTCTTATTGTTCTGCTTGATACCATGAAGGCAAATACAGACACCATAATGCCCGGCTTTACACATCTTCAAAAGGCTCAGCCACTTACTCTTGCACACCATATGGGCGCATATTTTGAGATGTTTAAAAGAGATACGGGAAGGCTAAATGATATCAGAAAGCGTATGAACGAATGCCCTCTTGGCGCCGGAGCTCTTGCAGGGACCACATATCCACTTGACAGAGAATATACCGCAGGTCTCCTTGGTTTTGACAAGGCTACGGAAAATTCCATGGATTCGGTTTCAGACAGAGACTATATCATAGAGCTTCTTTCTGCTCTTTCAACCATTATGATGCATCTTTCAAGGTTTTCAGAGGAGTTTATCATCTGGAATACCAACGAATACAGATTTATCGAGCTTGATGATGCCTTTTCTACAGGCAGTTCTATCATGCCGCAAAAGAAAAACCCTGATATTGCTGAGCTTATAAGAGGTAAAACAGGCAGAGTTTACGGAAGTCTTATGGCTATGCTTACGTCTCTTAAGGGTCTCCCGCTTGCATACAATAAAGATATGCAGGAAGACAAAGAGGGAACTTTTGATGCAATAGATACCGTAAAAGACTGTCTTGCCCTCTTTACCGCCATGTTAAAGAGCACAACATTTAACAAAGAAATTATGAGTAAAAGCGCAGGCGGCGGCTTTACAAACGCCACCGACGCAGCAGATTACCTTGTAAATAAAGGCGTACCTTTTAGAGAAGCCCACGGAATAATCGGAAGGCTTGTTATATATGCTTCTGAGGAAGGAAAATCTCTTGATGAGCTTACTCTTTCTGAATACAAAAACATATCTCCTGTTTTTGAAGAAGACATATATAAGGCAGTTTCTCTTACAGAATGCGTAAACAAGAGAAACACAAAAGGTGGCCCGGGTAAAGAAGCCATAGCCGCTCATATAAAAGCGTGTGAAAAATACCTAAGCTAAAAAGCTTAGGTATTTTTCATACCGACTCTCGAACAACAAAGCTTGTGGGCAGCATCTTATGCGACCCTTCTTTGTTGTCGCTGTTTATAAGTCTTACTATCTCTCTTGCCGCCTCATAGCCCATCTCACTGATAGGGCTGTGTACCGTAGTAAGGGGCGGATTATAGTACGCTGCCATCGGCACGTCGTCAAAACCCACCACAGCTATATCTCTCGGAACTTTGATGCCATTGTCTTTAAGGGCTTTAATAAGTCCAAAGCCCTGATCGTCGTTGTCGGAAAAAATAGCATCAGGAAGGTTTACGCCCTGTTTTAGAAGCCTTGAAACCTCATCATATGCCACATTTTCCTTATCAAAACATTGAAGATAAAAATCATCATATTTTGTAAGCCCATGTTCTTCAAGGGAATCTAGATATGCTTTATACCTTAAGTAAGAGTCATAACAATTCTCACCAAAAATATATCCGATCTTCTTTTTTCCCTGCTCTATAAGATAATCCACAGCGCTTTTTACACCGTTATAATTATCTATGGTAATGCTTGATACATATTCTCCGCAAATTTCTCTGTCAAGGAAAACTATAGGCATATTAAAACTTTTCAGCCTGTCTACGGATGCTTTATCGTTTAACATATTGATAACAACAGCACCTGCAACTCCTGAAGAGCCGATAATATCAACCACTTCGTTTTCCGCTATCTCATTACAGATATACACATTAAACAGATAGCCCGATTTCTGACATTCGATCTGGCATCTGCTAAGGAGAATATTATAAAAATACCCCTGAAGCGAAGGGCAGAAAAAACCTATGGTATTCTTTTTGCTGCTTTTTAGCATCCTTGCGTTCATATTTGGAACGTATCCAAGGCGCTTGGCAACTTCAAGAACCTTTTTTCTCTTCTCTTCGCTTACAACATTAACATTATTAAGAACATTGGATACAGTAGATATAGCAACGCCGGCTTCCCTAGCCACGTCTTTTATAGTAACCATAAATACCTCCGCATACCCCTATGCGTATCTATACCCCTATATAGATCTTAAACATCATCAAACATCATATCCCCGTAGCTTGGAACAGGCCATTTAGCCTTATCTACAAGCATCTCAAGAGCGTCTACAGGGCGTCTTAATGCTGCCATGGCAGGAACTACATTATCCTTAAAGCTCATGGCACGGGTCTTTGCATCTTCAATAAGGTTTGCATCGATAGTTACCTTTGCAAGAGCATCAAGAGCATTTTTAGTCTCTTTAAGGTATTCGGAAACCTCAGAAAGGATGCTTGCCTGCACGCTGACATCAATCCCCGGAATAGCAGCTCTGACTGAATTAACGGAATCCGCAAGATCTTTTGTATAACCTATAACAGCAGGAATATACTGTTTTGTGGTCATATCGATCATTGTGCGTGCTTCGATGTTTACGCTCTTTGCATAGGTTTCATAGTTAATCTCAGCTCTTGCCTCAAGCTCAACCTTGGAAAGAACATTAAACTTCTCAAAGATCTCAACGGTATGAGGATAAACAAGTGATTCAACCGCATCAACCATGCACTTTTTGTTTGGAAGGCCGCGTTTTTCAGCTTCCTTTTTCCACTCCTCAGAGTATCCGTTGCCGTTAAAGATAACTCTGCTGTGTTCTTTTAAGATCTTAGCGATCATCTTATGAATATCTGCGTCAAGATCTTTTGATCTTTCAAGCTCATCACAAATACCTGAAAGAGCATCTGCAACGATGGTATTAAGTACGGTATTTGCTCCTGCAACAGAAAGTGAGGAAGCGACCATACGAAGCTCAAATTTATTACCTGTAAATGCAAAAGGTGATGTTCTGTTACGGTCTGTGGCATCTTTTGAAAATTTAGCCATAGTATGAACACCGATGCTCATTTTGCCGCCCTGAAGGGAATGGTCTGCATCTCCTGAATTAATATACTGCATAACCACATCTTCAAGCTGATCGCCAAGGAACACGGAAACAATCGCAGGTGGCGCCTCATCGGCTCCGAGTCTGTAATCATTACCCGGGTTTGAAGAAGCGATCCTTATAAGCTCTGCATTTTCATCAACTGCCTTTATTATAGCGGCAAGAAGAAGAAGGAACTGAGTATTTTCGTGAGGAACCTTGCCCGGGTCAAGCATATTGATACCTGTATCTGTAACAAGGGACCAGTTGTTATGCTTACCGGAACCGTTTACGCCTCTGTATGGCTTTTCATGAAGCAGACACTCAAGTCCGTGGCGCTTTGCCACTTTCTTCATGATCTCCATGATAAGCTGGTTGTGGTCTGTGGCGATATTGGCAGTAGCATAGATAGGAGCAAGCTCATGCTGTGCGGGAGCCGCCTCGTTATGCTGTGTCTTTGCAAGGATACCAAGCTTCCAGCACTCTTCGTTAACCTCTTTCATAAAAGCGGCAACACGCTCCTTGATGGCGCCAAAATAGTGATCATCCATCTCCTGCCCCTTAGGAGGCATATTACCAAACAAAGTGTGACCTGTGTATTTAAGGTCAGGTCTCTTTTTAAACTTTTCCTGATCTATAAGGAAATATTCCTGCTCAGCACCGACAGAGCATGTAACCTTCTTAACATCGTCATGACCGAAGAGTTTCATAAATCTCACTGCTTCTCTGTCGATAGCTTCCATCGAGCGAAGAAGCGGAGTCTTTTTATCAAGTGCCTCGCCGGTATAAGAACAAAAAGCTGTAGGAATGCAAAGTGTTACGCCGCCCGCATCTTCTTTAAGGAAGGCCGGTGATGTACAATCCCATGAAGTATAGCCTCTTGCCTCAAATGTGGCACGAAGACCGCCGCTTGGGAAAGAAGAAGCATCAGGCTCTCCTTTTATAAGCTCTTTACCTGAAAAAGACATAATAACTCTTCCGCCGTCAACCGGAGTTATAAATGAGTCATGCTTTTCAGCCGTAATATCAGTCATAGGCTGGAACCAGTGGGTAAAATGAGTAGCGCCGCGCTCTATAGCCCACTCTTTCATGGCGTGGGCAACGCTGTTTGCCACCTCTCTGTCAAGTTCTCTGCCTGTTTCAATAGTCTCTTTAAGCGCTTTGTAAGTCTTGCTTGGAAGCTTTTCTGCCATAACGGCATCATTAAAAACGTTCTTTGCAAAATTTTCAGATAATTTAAAAACCTCTTCTGACATATTTGTCTCCCTTTATAATTACTCTCTGAACCATTCGTCTTTCTTTACCTGCTCTCCGTCTTCATTAAGCTCTACCTCTTCTTCCGGAAGGTATCTTTTAAGTACCTTTTCCATTAAAAGAGATGAAAGAAGGCAGCTTGCGGATGGCAAAATGATAAGTGCCACGCCGCCTGTAATAAAGCAGCCAAAAGCCGCAGCCAAAAAGCAGATAAGGCTTACCACTGTGGTAAGAAAATGTCTGATTGAAAAGAAAAAAGACATTTTAAATAAGTTCGCTATAGTAACCGAGTACCTTGAAAGTACCGGAAATACGTACATAGAGATCATGGAAAGGAAAATGATCATAGCAACATACACATACCAGAGCATATTGCCAAATTCCGACTCAAGTGCCTTTGAATATCCAAGATTAAGATATAACAAAGAAGAAAAGACGGTAATGATCACGCCTACGATAAGAGCCTGTCTGAAGTTAAGCTTGAAGCTCTTGATAAATTCTTTTGTAACATAACCGCGATCACGTCTTATAACCTTAACAACGGTATAATAAAGTGCAGTTGAAGCAGGGCCAACAAATGCGGCGCCAACTACCATAAGGACAAGAAAAAGCGCATATCCTATAGCTCCAAGGCCAATGATACTTTCAGTAAAATAAATGATAACAAGTACAGGAACAAGACAAGCTGACCATATAAGACTTAATACCATAAGGTCAAAAAGCTTAGACATGAATCTGTAAAAAGGACTGTTCATGTTAAAAAAACCGCCCACGATGCAAAACCTCCTTAAGTAAAACCGATTTTATCACTTAATTATAGCGGTTTTGCGCAAAAAAGTATACTAATTTTTACTAATGAACATAATAAGGTACAATAAGTTTTTCACCGGCATAAATAGTATCACCGTAAATATGGTTGATCTTTTTTATCTCATCTACAAGCTTTTCAATACTTTCATACTCGCTGCTATAGTTGTTTTCCGCAATGGATGTTAATGTGTCGCCGTAATTAACAGATACAAATCTAGCATACTTATCTTCGTCTTTAGCTCTTCTTGCATTTACTTTTGCTGCAAAACATGTAAAGATTGCACAGATCATAAAAACTAAAACTCCTGCCATCAAGATCTTCTTTAAATTATTTTTCATAACAATACCCGTCCTTTCTTTGATGAGCACATGATAACACGGGGTATTGTCACGTCATGTCACTTCAATGTAACTTTTAAAAAATTTTTTTGTTAATGCCGATAAACATATATGTAAGATGAAATGTTACAGGGTTACAAGACTCATAAAATCACTTGAAAACCATACATTTCTGATATATAATTAATAAAAATGCAGTTAACAATAGTTTTTGTCAGAATTCTTTTAGCGTGGTGCTGCTTATGAAACAAGAAAAGAGAACCTTGCCGCCATTTGACGGCCAGCCGCTCTCATCCGAAGACATGTATACTCATCTCCCGTACGTTAAAGACATTACTCTTTGTACGCCTGAGACGATCCGCATGGTTTCCGGAAATGTTATTAAATATTATACCATCGAGAACGGTGACACTATCACCATCGACTCCAGCGAGGAAAGCGACAGACTTACTCAAAAGAGCCATGACGATATTGCGCGCAAATATGCACAGGCTCTTGCAGAGCGAGCTGATGCCGCCCAGGCTATCGAAGGTATGACAGATCAGGTTGAAGACATGGCTGCAAAGCTTGTTGCCGACACTTCAGAAGATGTGATAAGTTCGCAATCTGCAGATAGTGCAGAGGAAGAAGCCACTGCTGCTGCGCCTGAAGGCGAAGAGATCGTTAATGCATTTGAAGGTTATAATGAGGACGAAGAAGACGAATATGACTTCTCCTTCCTTAAATAACATGAAAAGGATAAAAGTATCATGGCAAACGATTACAGTTTGAATAACAGAACGGGAAATAGTATTTATTCCCGTTCTTCTTTTAATACAGAAACCCGTACGGGAAGCGGCAGCTCTTCCGGCTCTCTTTCGGAAGGGTCCCGTTTTCATGGGCAGGTCACAAATATCACTCCTAATTCCATTACACTTAAAACAGAATCAGGCAAGGAGCTTATTGCAAGATACAGCAACAACACTGAGCTTTCCATAGGTGATAATGCTAAATTTGTTGTAACTTCAAATGATAACGGAGTTATTACGATCCGCCCCGAAGGCGAAAGAGCTATGGCAGGCGGAAGCGATCCCCGTCTTACAAACGCTGTAATAAAAGCCCTTGAAAATGCAGATCTTGCAAGCACAAAAGAAAATGTCCGCATGATTGAGACCATGCTTAAATACAATATGCCTGTTGGTAAGGAAGCTCTTGCTTCAATGCTTAAAAATGTGCATAAATACCCGGGTTCAGATCCTGCCGCTCTGATTACAATGATGCGAAACGGTATTCCCGTAAATGCAGACAATATTGCTCAGTTTGAAAACTATATGAATCTTAACGGACAGCTTACCGAATATATGGGCTCTGTTACTGAAGAACTGCTCTCTCTTGTAGATAATCTGATTACTGAAGAGACCTTTAAGCAGGTTCAGGATACTAAAGCTCTTACAGGATTTATAAAAGAGATCTTTACTCAGTTTAATGCGGAAAGCCTTGAAGAAGCCCTGCCATCAGTGACAGATGCAGGCTCCGCATATACAGGCGAAGGTGTTACCCTCACTCTTTCAGAAGGTGCTGCAAAAGATCAGGAAATTACCCCTCAAATATCGCAAGAAACCGCAGGAAAAGCAGGTGCAGAGCAAGCCACGCTTTCAGAAAACCCATCTGTTTTAAACGAAGAAGCCTTTCTTTTTGATACCGAAACAGAGCTGGTAGACCCCGCAAAGCTCCTTAAAGCAATGAGCGAAAGCCAGATGACAGAAAAGCCTGTTATAGCCGGTTATACCATCTCAGAGGAAGAAGCTGAAGATTTTTTACAGTTCCTTATGAATAAAGGTGAATATACACTTTTTTCAGGTAATGACATACCTACGATTTCTGACCTTGCAAGCGCAACACTTCAGGTTCAGGAAGGCTTATCCGGAAGTGAACTTAAAGAACTTTTCACTCATCCTGTATTTAAAAAACTTATAGAAAATCTTGTCAGTAAAAACTGGACCTTAGACCTTAATAAGCCTATAAATGAAAAGACGGTTAAAAACCTATACGAACGCATATATAAAGGCCTTGATAAGCTTCAGGAATCTGCCGCAAAGCTTGGCGGCGGCTCCACCGACTTTTCAAATGTGGTAAACAATGTCAAACAAAATATTAACTTTATGAATGACTTAAATACCGTATACAGCTATATTCAGCTCCCGGTTTCTATGACAAACGGTAACAAGAGCGGCGAGCTATATGTATTTACAGATAAGAAACGGCTAAAAAACGGCGGAGACGGAACTCTTTCATGTATGCTGCACCTTGATATGACAAACCTTGGGCGAACCGATGTTTACATTACTCTTAAGGGAGACGATGTAACTGCTAAGTTTAAGATTGATGATAAAAAAAGTGCAGCCCTTATCTCCTCTCACCTTGATGAACTTGACAGAGCCATAGATTTTCATGGCTATAGATTAAATGCGGGGGTTTTAAAAGAAGATGAAAAGCTTGAAGCTTTTGACTTTGTAAATTCATTTATAGACAGAGAAACGCCTCCTGTAAAGGTGCAAAGATACACATTTGATGTAAGAGCTTAAACAAAAAAGCGCAGACCATACGGCCTGCGCTTTGCTACTCTTAAAGATTATTCTTCATCGTCATCATAATCATCGTAATCGTCATCATCAAAATCATCTTCATAAACAGGGAAGAAGAAATAATATACGGCAAATGCGATGGCAGCAACACTTGCGATAGCTCCTACTACTGCAAGAGCGATAACGAAAGGATTGGTTTTCTTTGGCTCTTCTTTTTTTCTAAAATTGTCTGCAAGAGCGCTTAAATTAAAGTTTTTAAGAAGCTCTTTGTTAATGAGTTCTTCGATCTTTCTTTCCATAACAAATACCTCCGTATAGTTTTTTTAGATTAACTATAATTATAGCCTATTAAAAGTCTTTTTACAACTTTTTTAATTTGGCAAATGATGCCCTGAGCTTTCTGACTCCCACATTTTCACCTTCAAATTCGATAACCACTTCAGTATCGCCGTCTTTAGGATTCATCTCTTTTACAACGCCTACACCGAACTTGATATGGCTTACTTTATCGCCTACACCGTAATCGGGATTACTACCGTCTTTAAGCCCGCCCATACCTTTCATAATATAAGGATTTGAGAAAAGATCACTCTTTCCTTTTGACTGTTTTGCTGATGAAATGCGACTTGACGATGACGAAAACAGGCTGCTTTCAGTATCAAAGTTTTTACCGTAAGAATCACCATAACCGCTTCTTATACGTTTACTCTGCTCGTACACATCAGGCTTTTCGCTTGCCGTAGTCTGCAGAAGATATCTTGGTATCTCGTTAATAAAGCGGGAAGGCTTGTTATACATCTGCTCGCCGCGGCTCATACGAGTTCTTGCATTTGAAAGGTAGAGCTTTTCCATAGCTCTTGTAACGCCAACGTAGCAAAGGCGGCGTTCTTCTTCGATATCTGAAGGGTCATCTGATGTAATACTCATATACCCCGGGAAAAGGCCATCTTCCATACCCGGTATAAATACCACAGGGAATTCAAGCCCCTTTGCAGAGTGTAAAGTCATAAGTGTAACATGGTTATGTGCATCGCCTTCCTCGTTGTTGTCAAGAGAGTCGATATCCGCCACAAGAGAAACTTCTTCAAGGAAACCTGCAAGCGTACGAGGTTCAGGGCCTTCATCTTCTTCGTAGGCGATGATCTTGTTTAAAAGTTCATCTACGTTATCTACTCTTGAAAGAGTTTCGTCATCTTCGTCTTCTTTAAGCATCTCAAGATATCCTGTTTCTTCAAGGATCTCTTTTGTTACCTCAGATATGGAGGCACTGAGTAAATGGGCAGATTCAGATCTTATAAAGTTTGCAAAAGAAGTAAGCTTATCGCCTGCCCTTTTAAGCTCAGGTATAAAAGGTACCTGTAAAAGCGCATCAAAAAATGAGATACCCTGCTCTGCCGCATAGGCTTCAACCTTGTCTATAGTAGTAAGGCCGATGCCGCGCTTTGGTACGTTTATAATACGCTTTATCGCGATATCATCGCTTGGATTAAGAAGTACTTTAAGGTAAGCAAGTACATCTTTTATTTCTTTTCGCTGATAGAAGTTAACGCCGCCGTATACCTTGTAAGGTATAGAGTTCATCACAAGTTTTTCCTCAAGCACACGGGACTGGGCATTGGTGCGGTAAAGCACTGCAAAGTCTCTGTAAGGGCGGTCGGCACTAAGACGCTCTATCTCGCCTGCGATACCTTCTGCTTCTTCGTATTCATTGTAATAAGTAGTATAATGAATAGGCTCGCCCTTGTCTTTCTTAGTCCAAAGGGCTTTGCTCTTTCTTGCGATGTTGTTCTTAACTATCTCATTTGCAGCATCAAGAATATTGCCATTAGAGCGGTAGTTTTCCTCCAGCTTTATCACCTTTGTATCAGGGTAAGTATCTTCAAAGTTAAGGATATTCTTAATGTTGGCACCGCGGAACTTATAGATGGACTGGTCGTCATCACCTACTACGCAAAGATTATGCTGCACTTCTCCGTCTTCAGTAGTATAGGTTGCAAGCTTTGATACAAGCTTAAACTGAGCGGTATTGGTATCCTGGTACTCGTCTACCATAATATATTTAAAGCGCTGTCTGTAGTTTTCAAGAACCTCTTTGTCAGCATCAAAAAGCTCTATGGTCTTCATTATAAGATCGTCAAAATCAAGAGCATTGGCTGCTTTAAGTCTTCGCTGGTACTCTCTGTAGACTCTGGCATTTCTGATGGTGTTGGGATTAGCAGGGTTTGAAGCCTCGTACCCTTCGGGGGTAATACACTCATCTTTGCAGGACGAGATAACATTTATAAATGTTTTTTCTTTATATGTCTTGGTATCGATATTAAGATATTTGCAAACCTCACGGACAAGTGTCTTTTGATCGTCTGAATCGTAAATGGTAAAACCCTTGTCATATCCGATCCTGTCTATATATCTTCTTAAAATACGGACACATGTGGAGTGGAAAGTAGCCACCCATACACTTTCTCCCCCAAAACCAATGAGATTGTCTACACGCTCACGCATCTCGCCTGCAGCTTTATTTGTAAAAGTGATTGCAAGGATATTAAAAGGATTTACTCCGCATTCTTCAATAAGGTAAGCGATGCGGTGTGTAAGTACCCTTGTCTTACCCGAGCCTGCTCCGGCAAGAATAAGGAGCGGCCCCTCACCGTGCTGTACGGCTTTAAGCTGCTCCGGATTAAGTGAATCGTATATACTCATGAGATTTCCTCCAATAACTATCAAAACATCTGTTCTCATAGTATATCATATACCGGATTAAAAATCAAAGGTATTATACAAAAAGCGCAGACCATTTTGTCTGCGCCTTAATTAATTTTATTTTTCTATCTCAAGTATCACATTAAGCTGTTTTTCAGCAGCCTCTCTGCTTGCAAATGGTCCCGGGAGAACGCGCTGTCCTCTGTGCTCTTCAAGATAGTCCTTGTTAAAGATGATATCTGTTCCGTCGGTGTTTTCGTATCTTTCCTCAGGTTCAAAAGCCTTACCGAGGATGTCTGAATTTACCATATTGCAGTTATAGTCAGCAAGAAGATCGTAAACATTTGTCTTAAGGAAGTATTTGCCATCTTCTTCAGTAAGTTCAACTTTAACTTCATCGCTTGTATTAACAAGAGCGCCCTTCTCCTTCTTCCAGACCTTGGCACCGTTAAAATAAGCATTACCTTCAGACCATACAGGAAGATGATCAAAGTGAACGGAGCCAAGGGCCATCATATTAGGCTCATGCTCAAAATCAAAACGGCTAATCCACTCATCGTATGTCGGGTACTCATCCCATACAGCGGTTCCGACTTCCTCGTTATCTTTCATGACAAAGCCCATATCTTCTTTGGCATCTTTATCAGAAGGCTTCCAGTTCTGAACAAAGATATTGTTATAAAACCTGTCATCACCGTGAAGGATTGACATAAATCCTGCCACCTCTGTCCTGTGACGTATGTGATATGGGGTATAACGAGGCTGGTTCTTTCCGTTTACCTCGCTGTCAACTCCGCCGCCGACAGATGTAAATGCGCCAAGAATAAGGTTATGTACAAGCGCCACGCCCTGGGTTGCAAGTCTGACAGATGCCTTTGAAAGCATGATGTTGTTATCAATAAGGGTTGGACCATGACCAACTTCAATAAAGATATCCTGGCTCATCATTCCGCCCATTTGCTGAGGGATATTATCAGGCCTGTAGTTATCATGAAGGAGGTTTTCAGTGATACGGGTGCCCTGTGCCTGCCAGTCGCACCAGATACCCATGGTACAGTTATGTATATGATTTCTTCTGAAAATAACATCAATAGCAGCATGGAACTTGATACCTGCAATCTCAGCACCTCCGAGCTGCTGCATATTGTTTATGTTGTGAATGTGGTTATCTTCAATAATGGAAAATACACAGCCCATGCGTCCTACGATACCGCACTGTTCGCAGTGGTGGATATGGCATCTTCTTATGATATGGCCGCCAACCTTTTCCTTAAGCCAGCCGTGATACTGACCTCTGCAGACAGCATCTCTTTCCATCTGAGTAGGACTCTTTACATGTTTATGGAAGAAATACTGGTCATTTTCAGGGTCCAGATATTTACCAAGAGAAATACCTGCACATTTACTGTTGCTTATCTCACAGTCTTCTATTATCCAGCCTTTTGCCCAGTTAGGTCCGACCATACCGTCCTGGAAAGAAGCAGGCGGAGCCCATGTGGTAGCTGCCTTATTTACATTAAAACCTGAAAAAGTAATGTAATCTACTCCTGTAGAAGAAGGGAAGAAACACTCTCTTCTTACATTTATTTCGACATTTTCTTTGTTTGGATCAGCTCCCTTAAAATTTGCATAAATTACTGTTGTGTTTTTATCCTGCTCTGTATACCATTTATACTTTGAAGCCTCAGGTTCCCAGGAAGGCCCGTAAACTTCGCCCTTTAAACACTCTTCAAGAGTAACTGTCTCGTATAACATTTTATCATTTAAGTATACAGCGCCGGTGTGTCTTACTTCAGGAGCGAAGTACCAGTCTCCTCTTACAGCTGTAGTATACGGATTGTAATTTCCAAAAATACCGTTATCAATCCTTACTACCCATGTATCACCGTCATAACGTTCCCAGTTTTTTATACTTTCCGCTCCTGTTATTACAGCGCCAAGCAGTTTTTCGCTTCGATAAACGATCCTTGCTTCCTCCGTTCCACCATTTACAGGGTCTACATATTCTCTGTAAATTCCGGGTGCAACAACCACTTCATCTCCTGCTTTTGCCACTTTTGCCGCATCATTAATATACTTAAAAGGCATCTCTTTGCTTCCGTTGCCCTCTCTTCCCGCTGCGGCGTTAACATAGTAAACCATACCTTCATGATCCTCCCTATTTTAAAATACTAAACAAAATGAGACCCCAGGGCCTTTATAATAAAGCCTTAAGGTCTCACTATGTAAATTATAACATCAGGGGAACTTTAAATAAAGAATCATTTATTGTTAAATGGTATCATTTATTGCTTTTTTCCAAGGGTTACGTTAAGAGTTTCCTCTTTATACTCACCTCTTGTAAGAACCTGTACAGTAAGAGTTACCTGCTCTCCGTATCTGTGATTTGCAAGTTCTGTCTGGAGATCTTGCATTGTAGATATCTTCTTGCCGTTAAACTCTGTAATGATGTCGCCCATCATAAGGCCTGCAGCTTCCGCAGGTGAACCCTGGCTTACCTGATATACATATACACCGATCGGCATACCGTAGGCATTATGATATCCTTCCGTAACATCCTGACCAACTATTCCAAGATAAGCCTGCTCTGACTCAGGGATCTCTTCTCTGTTCATAAGCTCATTGATAATAGGGATGGCATCTGTAATAGGAATTGCAAAGCCCATACCCTCAACACTTGTATCTGAATACTTAGCAGAGTTGATACCGATAACCTCGCCCTTTACGTTAAGAAGAGCTCCGCCTGAGTTACCTGGGTTAATTGCTGCATCTGTCTGTATAAGTTCCATTGAATAGTCTTCGGTAGATACTGTTCTATGAAGAGCACTGATATATCCTACAGTAGTAGACTGGCCATAACCAAGGGCATTTCCGATTGCGATTGCCATCTCACCGACTTTAAGGCTGTCTGAATCGCCAAGGGTTGCCACCTTTATATTATCTAACGTTTCTTTATTAATGTCTGCCATCTTTACGGCAACTACTGCAAGATCGCTGCCTGCCTCAGTACCTTTGATCGTACCTTTTGCTGTTGATTCATCGTTAAATACCACTTCAATCTCAGCATCTTTGACCTGATTATCCATAGTTACTACGTGGTTGTTGGTTACAATGAGGATCTCTTCATCGTTCTGTCCGATAATGATGCCCGATCCGCTTCCGCCGGTTTCCTGGGTGTAATCCTGACCCCAGAAGCTTCTTACGTGATACTCACCTGTGCAGTTGATCGCTACTATGGCAGGCATAACATTTTCAACTATGCCGGATACATCAGAAACATAAGCGGTAGTATTTGTGCTGCTGTTTGACTGAGTAACCGATATTTTCTGATCGGTATCAGGCGTCGCGATCTGTACCTGAGTCTCTGTTTCTGCCTTGTTTTCAGGAAGTCCGCTTGCAAGTTTTGTTCCTACATATACACCGCCTGCGCCGGCACCGGAAACAAAAAGTGCACCTGCAAGGATAAGTGCTACCACCTTTCCTGCTCCGCCTTTCCTTGGCTTCTTTGGAGAAGGTGCTCCGTATCCGCCGGAATTACCGTTATTTGAAGGTCCGGTGTAGTAGTTATATGCTGAGAACTGACTCTCATTACCAAAAAGATTGCTGTTATTGTTGTTTTCGTTGTTGTAATTGTTATCCATGATGTTTACCTCCTGTATATTTAAAGGATAATTGCTTTCTTTATCTTTACAAGACCTATGATAACTTCAATTTGTGTTCACTTTGTGAATGACTTGTGATGATTTTGCGAATTTTATAAACATATGATAAAATATAGGTTAGAGTACAAAAAAGGAGGCATGTTATGGTCATAATGAATTTTTCCGGCGTATACGAAAAAGAAGCTTTTTATCTTGAAGAAAAGCACAATATGCTTGATCTAAAGAGTATTCCCGGCACCAATTCGTATTGTGATGAGGATGCTGCAAAGGCTATAGCAAAAGCCATTGAAACCCAGTCCTTTTCTGATATACATTTTATTGACAACGGAAACTACCATTATGCCACCAAATTCTGGCTTGATAAGATACACGGAGGCTTCTCTCTTATAGTATTTGACAATCACTCAGATATGCAGCCTTCGGCCTTTGGTTCTCTCCTTTCCTGCGGTTCCTGGATCCTTGATGTTATAGAAAACAACCGCTTTGCTAAAGAGATCTTCCTTATTGGTATCTCCAAAGAAGCCAAAGAACAGATCCCTGCCGAATATGCGGGCAGAGTAAAAGTCATAAACAACACCAATACCGTCATCGCTCCGTCCTATCCTGTATATGTTTCAATAGATAAGGACGTGTTAAAGGAAAGCATCCTTAAAACAAACTGGGATCACGGTAATATGACAGTTGAAGAAATACTCGGATTTATCACTTACATCTCCGTCAGCAGAAACATACTTGGGATTGATATTTGCGGAGAACCTGAAATTACTGCAAAAGACGGCGACATATTTGCAAGCGACTCTGTTAATAAAAAGCTTTACGATTCGCTTACAAAGCTTATTTAAGAAAAAGATTTCTGATTTGAAAGGATTATGTTATGCGAAAGATAACCGCATTTATATTGATTTCGCTTCTTCTTATTAATACACTTGGAGGATGCGGCAAACAATCAGGAGTTAATACAGTAAAAAAGTCTGATGAAGAAGAGCTTGTTATAAACGATACTCATTCTGATGACGGAAGGAACATTATCGGTATTTCCATGCCTTCACAGTCTTTAGAGCGCTGGAACAGAGACGGCCAGTTTCTTAAAGAAAACTTTGAAAAGGCCGGCTTTGAAGTTCTTTTATCTTACGGCAACGACCTTATAGACGAGCAGATCGACGGCATCGAATATATGCTGGAATCAGGCGCCGATCTTCTTATCATCACTCCTATTGACGCAAGTTCCCTTGAAAATGTTATTAAAAAAGCGGCTTCATCAAAGGTACCTATTATTTCCTACGACAGGCTTATCCTTCGCTCTCCGTACATAGATTACTATGTTTCCTTTGATAACTATCTTGTGGGAAAGCTGCAGGGCGAATATATCGTAAATGCGCTTGACCTTGCAAATTCAGACAGATCATATAATATCGAAATGGTCTCAGGTGACCCTGCTGATAACAACGCAAGGTTCTTTTACGATGGTGCTTACGATGTTCTTTCCCCATTTATAGAATCAGGAAAACTTATCGTTCCAAGCGGACAGTCTGATTTTTTTAGAACTTCCACTTCATCCTGGTCAAAAGAACTTGCAAAAGAACGTTTTGAAAACATATTAAATTCCTATTATGCCTCAGGGAAAACTCTTGATGCCGTTTGCTGTGCTAATGATTCCACAGCTCTTGGCACCGCAGAGGCTATAGAAATGGATTATACCGGAGAAAACACAGTAATACTTACAGGTCAGGATGCAGACGAAGCAAATCTTATCAATATCAAAAAAGGTAAGCAGACCATGACCGTATTTAAACAGCTTTCAAACGAATCCATAGTAACTCTTGATCTTGCCATAGCAATGCTAAAAGGCGATAATCCGGGCGAAGATCTTATAGAGCGAGCTAATTGGCCCTTTGAATGCAAGTTTGATACCACAAGCTATGATAACGAAAAAGAGACCATATCAGCCTATCTTCTTACGCCTACCGTGATCACAAAAGATAATATGTATGAAGAACTTGTAGGTAAAGGTTATTACGAAGAAGATGCAGCCGGAAACCTGATCGCAAAATAAAGAAAAGCTTCGCTATAGCGGAGCTTTTCCTATATTCTCTAAGTATTCGGGTTTAAATATTCTGTAACCGTTTCTGCCGTTTTTCTTTACTTCATATAACGCTGCATCCGCAAAATTAGTAAGATGCTCTGCATCGTCGGTATCTGCAGGGTAAACAGCTGCTCCCACAGAAACAGTTATATTTACGTTACAGGAAGGCAGGTTATAGGTTCGGCACATGGTCTGTACAAGGTCTTTACAGATCTTTTCAGCCTTTTCCTTATCTGCATGATAGATAAGGCCCATAAACTCATCTCCGCCTATTCTTGCAAAAATAAGTTCTTTGTTTGAAAACGCCTTAAGTCTGGCGCCAATGCTTACAAGAAGCTGATCTCCCACATCATGCCCCAGACTGTCGTTGATCTCTTTATAATAATCAACATCCATCATAATGATACCAAAGCTTTCCTTAGATTCGGTAACCTGTCTGAGTTTGCTGATAATATACGGTCTATTTGGCATACGTGTAAGGTAGTCCTGCATAATAAGCCTGCTTCGCTGCCTGTTGGTATAATAAAGGAAAATAATAAGTGCCGAGGCCAAAACAAGGATCAAAATAACTATATTTGACAGCAGAGTATTTTCCTCGTAAAAATTCTTAATGGTACGGTGCTCGTTTAAAATGGTTGCTTCGAGTGGTAAAAGGCTGTTTTTGACAGAAAATCTATCAAGTTCTTTCTGATCAAAATATGTATGGTTTGCAGAATTTTGCTCCATCGGCATGTCTTTGATATCTTTGCCGTTTAAGATCTCTGCAACCATCTCTCCGGTTCTTACACTGGCATCATAATATGAAAAGGCGATGCCTCCAAAGACCCCCCGTTGCATATCGGCAAGAGTAAGTCTCCAGACAGGAACATTCGGAGCATTTGCTCTAATAAGAGCAGTTCCTGTGGTCATGGTGTAAAAGTGGCCTTCTCCGTCTTCAAGGCAGCTTATATAAAGAATATAGCTGTCATCAGGATCTATCTCAGAGATTGCTCTCTCAAGACCTTTTTTTGAATAGTTTGAAGCATTTATAACCGATACATCAAGTGGTGTATCACTTTCTCTTGTTGAAAGGTATCTTTGAAATTCTTTATATTCGCCCTGAGCTGTGCTGCTGTTGTCGATTATAAGAACAACATGATCTCTATCAGGAAAAAGTTTTCTTGCAAGCTCTATATTTGCCTCAAAATCAAGATCCTGTGTAGTACCTGTTATGTAATCACGAGCCGATGCAACTTCTGCATCTGCCACGTTATTTACACAAGAAAAAACCATAGGTAATCCGTCAAAAAGTTCTTCATAATAATTGAGGCCAAAATGGAGCGCGGTATCGTCAAAAAGCACAACAAGATCGTATTTTTCGCTCTGTTGCATCTTATAAGAAAAATATTCATGAAACGCTGAAAAATCAGCGGCTTTATAGTAGCTTTGAGCGTTCATGAATTCATAGACCACATCCACAGGCAGGTCCGAAAGCCCGTCTATAAAACCGTCAAGCTGATCCGGGACCGTAGGGTAAGCATAGTTATAGGAACTTATACAAAGAACCCTGTAAGGATTGATCCCTGTGTCTCTTGCATATGCTTTTTTTGAAAAAACTATCGGTATAAGCAGTAAAAATGCCGCAAATGCCAAAAACTTCTTCATATCAATACCTCAAATCAAGGCTAATAAAAAGACTAGTTGTTTCCTTCATCAAACTGCCAGCTTGGCTTTTCAAAGAAATCTACTCTCGGCTCAAGGAACTTAAAAGTATGATCTGCATCCATTATAGCGGTAAGAGGCTCAAAAATGTGATCCCAGCTCCAGAGTCTCTTATCTACATTAAGATACTCTCTTACTTTCTCGCAGCCGTTTGGTGCAAAAGGATGAAGCAGGGTTGCACATACCTTTACGCAGTAGAAGCAATCTGCTATTATCTGACTTCTAAGCTCGTCATTACCCTCTTTTTCAGCTGTTCTTATGTTGTTAACGTAATGCTTGTTGATCTCTCTTATATAGCTGTCAAGAGTATATGTGATACGATGGAAATCGTGGTTGTACATATGTCTTTCGTATTCGAGTATAGCATTTTTTGAAAGCTCTATGATCTTTGGGTCAACCTCATTTGCAGGAAGTTTTCCGCCGTAATACTCCTGAATGGTGTAAAAACAGCTTCGTACGATCCTGTTAAATACATTTGTAAGGAGGTTACCCTCTTTAAGTACCATATCCATACCCGGCTCGTTTTTAAGCTCAGGAAGAAGAGTCTTTGGCTTAAATCCTACGCTCTTGCTTGAAAGTCCAAGAGAAAGGAAATGCATACGAAGCTGCTCAGGTGAATACAGGCTGAGCAGATCTTCTGCCATAGGAGGCTTAACCTCACTGCTTGAACTTGCTTTCTTATCTCCAAAGAGGATGTGGCAGTTTGCTACAAGGTGAGGGAAATTAAAGCCTGAGATATCTTCAGGTACCTCGCCGTATTTGTATTTAAGAGCAACAGCCATCGCCATCTCTGCTATACCGTAAAAATAAATATTATCTTCACCGATAAACTGGTAAACCTTAGCATCTTCACTGTCCCACCAGTTCTTCCACTCATCCTCACTACAGCCTTTGCTCATAAGGTATGTCTTTGAAAATGAGATAGGTGCCCAAAGGCTCTCAGGCCATACCCAGAAAGTAAAGTCCTTCATATCTTCTTTGTCAGGTACAGGAACGCCCCATGCTGCATTACCTGAAAGTCTGAAAGGAACAAGTGTCTTACCGGTACGGTAGTTGATACCCTTTTCATCAAGTACTTTTCTTGCGGCGTCTCTGTCTGCAAGGTTATCAAATACAAAAGTAACAGAAGGTTTCTTCTCTTCTTCAAGATCGATAGTCTCATGAGCCGGAAATGCGGCGCGAAGAGCATCCATATCATCTACAAGCTTTTTCTGAACGTAAATATATGGAGGCTTTAAAAACTCATCGATAGTATTAAGCTGGTTCTTTCTGGTATTTGTCTCGCGGCGTAAAAAGTCAACCATCTTGCGCATAAGCTCTCTGCACTCATCAAGCTTAAAATACCAGTTTGAAACATATCTGATCTCAGGACGCTTGCCTGAAAGTGTACTTACAGGGTCGATAAGATCTGATGGCATATACTGATGGCCAAGGGAGCATTCATCTGCATAAGCATGCTCACTCTGGCAGCCTTCGATAGGGCATTTACCAACTACCTGACGACCGTTAAGGAACACACCCTTTTCTGTATCAAAGAACTGCGGAGTTGAAAGCTTTTCAAGCCAGCCGTTTTCATATAAGGTTTCAAAAACCCAGGCGCTAACCTCTTTGTGAACTTTTCCGGTCTCACCAAAAGCAGAAGCACCAAAAAGGTTAAGACCTATCTCATAGTCAAGAAGAGTCTGCTTTTGTGTATTGTGATTACCCATAACGTAATCTTCTATAGTTCCTTTAAAGCCTTCGGCAACAAGCTTTCTGTATGCTTCATCAATAGGAGAACCATAGCAGTCGGTACCTGATACAAACACAACATTTTCCTCGCCTATACGGTCGCGAAGGAATCTTGCGAAAGTGTCTGCATGTACAAACATACCGCCCACATGGCCAAAATGAAGTTTCTTGTTTCCGTAAGGCATACCTGCTGTAATAATTGCCCTTTTAGGAAAAACCGGTCTCTCGTCCGGTCTTATTCTTTTGTTGATCATAAAAACTACCTCGCTTTATATATGAAGGCCGTAAAATGGCTCCATAATCTTTTTACTTACGAAGAATAATAATAGCACAAAGCCGTTAAAATCGCAACGGAAAAGGTTATCTTGCAAGCATGAAGTAATAGTACATAAACCCTGCTCTTCTCTCCTTTTTCAGCACGTCAAGGATTGCGAAAATACAGTTTCTCATTTCTTTTACATCCGATAATGATACGCTTTCACCTGAATATATTACTCTTTCATATTTTTCAAGCACTTTTGCAACATCTTTTTTAAGCATGAGCTTTTTTTCACTGTCTGTATCCGTAAATATCCTATTCTTATATTCGCTTACGGTCTCACCCTTTTCTATATCCTGCCCAAGATATTTAAGGCCTTTAAGAAGGCGCCTGAAATTATCCTTAAGCTTTTCTTCATTTGTAAGACTTACATATCTTACCTTTTTTATAAATGAGTCAAGAGCAAGAAGTAAAAGTATAAATGCAAAGAACGCAATGATAACAAGCCACACAAGGCTGTAATCAAACCTTTTGATGCTTTCTGCCTCATCTTCTTCATAAAACTCGTTAAGGCCTTCAAGATCGCCGTATCTTTCAGGCATACCGGGCATATCAGGTAACAGCGGAACATTCACTCCGTAAGCTACGGGAGCGTTTGCTTTTTCAGCCTCCGTATCCCATTTTATATATAGCTTTTTACCCGGCGTTGGCTCAAAATTAAGCCAGCCTATTCCTTCAAAATATACTTCAGGCCATGCGTGCGCATCTTCAGATTTTACCGTAGCTTCACCGTTTTTTACATTTGCCATGTAGCCTTGCACATATCTTGCAGGAAGCCCTGCGGCTCTTGCCATAAGCACAAAAGCTGTAGCATAGTGCACGCAGTATCCTTTACGCTTATTAAACACAAAGTGATCAAGAAAGTCTGAAGGTGACTTAACATCTTCCGGCATATCCCCGGGATTTAAGCTGTATTCATAACCTGAAAGAAGGTTTTCTATGGCAGATGCCTTCTTTAAAGGCGTATCTGCCCCTTTTAAAAGTGCTTCAAGAAACTCCTCCATTCGCGGTGATATTTTGATCCTCTCATCTTCAAGATATGTTTTTTTAACATAGTCCTCATATTCAAGGAAACTCTCGTAAGACTGGGTGCCAAGGGTACTTCGCCCCTCAGCGGTAAGTATGGCGTCCCATTCTTCCCTGGTAGGATACTCCGCATTTTCTATAAGATTGGTAACCGCATCATTATACCTGTTAATTATCAAAAAGTCATAGTTGTAGGACTGCTTAGCGCTAAGATTATCGCTTTTTACCATGCCTTTATCATCTGTTGCAAGAAGCTCTGCAGGGCGAAGAAGTCTTACCATGGTTTTGGGGCTTACAAAAAGCCTGTCGTAATCATCTGTAAGGAAAGATACTTCTGCTCTGCTCATTTTAAAGTAATCGCTACTATGCTCAGGATTATTTTTAAGCAACGCAACCATGGTTATAACGGAATCCATATTCAGATCGTTTGCCTTTACTCCGTCGCAGCTCCAGTTTTTGCCGTCAAAATGATTAAAAACACGTCCGTTTAGATACTCTCTTGAAGTATATACCGTGTATTTTATGTCCATAATGCTTTTTGAATAGGCTTTTGGACGTCCGTTTACATTGTTTCCGTCTCCAAATCCAAAATAAAAACTGTCGGGGTCTGTATTATTTCCGCCTTGCAGCTCTCTTATGGTATCGTAGATCTTATCTTCAATAAGCCTGTAAGCGCGAATAACGGGCGACCAGTCTATAGGCTTGCTTGGTGCAGGCAAAACCGCAACAACAAGAGATGCCGTAATAATAAAAACACTTATAAACACCATGTGTTTTCCGGTATCCGTATCTCCCTCTTTTTTTGCTCGAAGCTGCACTTCTATGGCAATCATTGAAAAGACAAGATAAACACTGATAAACAGCATCGCTCTGCCAACTTTATAAACATCAAAAAGCTGAGGTATCAAAACTCCGATGGCAATGATCAAAACCAATATCCTGACCGCAAAAAAACGCTTAATCAAAAGTCCGGTTACAAAGCTTATCAAAGCACATATCAAAGCAAATACTATCTCAAGAAGGATATTCCATCCGCCTTCTTTTTTATAAAAATAGAAAAATACTCTTATTCCGGCAGCTAAAAATGTAAGTATGGCAGCGATCTTTATCCTTTTATCAGCCGCTTTTACCGCAGATATAAAAATGCATGCGCCTATTACAAGGCCAAAAAGCGCAGATTCTTTGATACCTGAATTTATTCCAAATAACTGCGATCTTATAAGAAGGAGCAAAACTCCTATTGGAAGCGAAAAGAGAAGGTCATAAATAAATCCTACCATCAGAGCACCTCCTTTAGATCCGCATTGGTGGCAACTCTGAAGTCGTTTTTGCTTTCTTTTATAATTTCATCTGTTACAAGATAATTAATGTATAAAACATTATTTTCTCTAAGCTGCTCGCAAAGGCTTTCGCTTTCCTTGCTCTTTTCATGCATGACAAAAAAGCATACCTTGGCGTCAAACAGGAAACGATCCTTTAAAAGCGCTTCGTATGTGTTTGAAAAAACGTAGTTTCTCTTAAAACCTATCTCTGAAAAGCTGTTATACACTCTTCCAAAATCATGCATGGTGGCAACAGCAACGTTATAAAGCTTGTCTGCATAAAACACTACATTGACCGGAATGTTCTTTTTAAGAAAAAACATGGCAAGTGCAAGAGTTGCCTCAATAGTTTTGTTTTCAAGAGGCAGATAATCATTTATATCACTGCTGTATCTTTTGGTATCCATGATAACATAGACACCCTGTTTTTCTTCACCGATGCGGTTTCTTACATAAAGATCCCCTGTCTTTGCAAAAGTCTTCCAGTTAATATCTTTAACAGGGTCACCCTGTATGTATTCTCTAAGTAAAACATCACGCTCGGTTTTGTTTATTTTAGAGTCTCTAAAGGTAATTGAAGTTATATCGCCGCTCTTAAGACCGTCAAGATAAATAATATTTGGCCTTACCGTAACTTCCGTCTGCTCTTTGTTTTCGTAGCGCAACTTAAAAAAGCCAAAAAAGTCTTCTATAATGACTTCTTTAACTCCGACTTTGTATATGCCTCTGTATTTGCACACTAAAACAGAACTCTTATAAAAGCCGCTACCCGGCATAAGTTCGTAGCAAAGATCACCGTCTGCGTCAGTGATGGTAGAAAAATCAGAATAAAGAACGATCTGAACCGATGCAAACGCAAAAAAGCTCTCATTTTGAAGAGAATAATAAAATTCCGAAGGGTGACCCGCTACCCTTGTCTTCCCTTCGACTTTTCCGTATATCTTAAAACTCATATATACGCAAATGAGGTAAATAAAGGAAACAAGTGGGAACATCAGCACAGCAAAATGAAAGCCGTATACAGCTCTTCCGCCGTAAACAGAAATGCCTGCTACAGACAGAATATAAAAAAACAGCCAGATTATCCTTTTTAAGCCTTTTTTCATGTTCTACTCCAAAGGAACCGGTGATGCTGAAACGATTCCTCTTATAATGGTATCCGTTTCTTCCCCTGCCACTTTTGCCTCTGCAGAAAGAAGCATCCTGTGATGAAGGGTGTTAACCGCCACTGCTTTAACATCATCAGGCATAACATAATCTCTTCCCGATATGTATGCTCTTCCCTGCGCTGCTTTTATGAGCATGAGAAATGCTCTTGGGCTTGCTCCGCCCGTAAACTTTTTCTCATTTCTAAGTCCTTCAATTATGTTTCTGATATATCTGAGGACATTATCGTTTACTTTAACCTTTGCCGCATCTTCCCTGATCTTTTTAATATCTTCCTTACTGCAGACTGCCTTTACCTTAGCCGGTTCCTTTCCTTCAAGCATATTTCTTGCCATAAGAAGTTCTTCCTCTTCTGTCGGAAAACCAAGGGAGATCTTCATCATAAACCTGTCAAGCTCAGCCTCAGGAAGAGGATATGTTCCAAGAAATTCAATAGGATTTTGCGTAGCTATTACCATAAAGGGATCCGGAAGAACATGGGTTTTTCCGTCTACCGTAACCTGACCTTCAGCCATAGCTTCAAGGAGTGCAGCCTGAGTCTTCGGAGAAGTCCTGTTTATCTCGTCTGCCAGGATTATCTCACGCATTACTGCGCCCTCGCTGTATTCAAATGTACGATTTTCGGGATTAAAAACAGAAGTGCCTGTAACATCACCCGGCATAGTGTCAGGTGTAAACTGGATACGGGAAAAGCTGCATCCGCAGGCCCCTGCAAGAGTCCTTGCAAGAGTTGTCTTTCCCATACCCGGTGCGTCTTCGATAAGCACATGTCCCCCTGCCGCAAGACAGGTAAGAAGGTTTATAACCGCATCCTCCTTACCCACAAAGAATTCACCGATCATACTCTTTAGTTTTTCTACCATACCCCAAACTTCTCCTTATTACATTTTATCTTTTGATTATCTTTTCCTGATTGTCACGGCTGACTTTCATGATGGTCTTAAAAAGTTCTTTTACCCCTTCTGCTTCGCTTGGCTCCACGCAAAGCGCCGCAACTGCGTTAAGTTTTTCTTCTTCTCTTTTTTCATCAAGAACAGGAAGATCATGTTCTTTTTTGAATCTTCCGATATTTCCTGTTATCTGAAGTCTTTCGTGGAAAAGCTTAACAAGCTGTTCGTCGATCTTATCAAGCTGTGCTCTGTAGTCTTTAAGTTCCGGCATGTTTAAATCTCCTTTTATTCTACGACCTTCGGAGTAAACTCATTTACTTCAAAATCCGAAAGGTCAAAATAATAAATTGTATTATCAAAGAAATCTCTGTAAAATACCCTGTTGCCAAGGATATGAATGGCGGTATAATTTCCTTCCGCTATAGTCCTTACCTCAGTCGAATACAGATTAAGCACTTCAATCCTTGAATTTGCTCCGTCATCAACCTGGTAGATAAGATACTGCTCATCAGGCGTCACATTATAGCAGGCACACCTGTTCCTTGTAAGTATGGTAGGGTTTGCACCGTATTTGTCAACTCTTGCGATTGCATAGTTATTTGATAAAGACATAAAGTAAAGAGAACCGCCCACAAGCGCAGGATTATAGCAGTTTCCTTCGTATATAAGCGTACTTGTTTTGCTTACAGGATCAAGCCTGTAAAGATAATGATTTCCTTCGGGTCCCGCATAATAAATGCCCTGTCCGTCAACACTGCCGGGGATAAGCGGCGAGTCAATGATCATCACGTCAAACTCAGCCCCAAGATCGGTGTGGTGAAGGGAAATGTTACCCTCATCGTAATAATTGTAATAAATATCATTTCCGTATAAAGTTGCCATGGAAACTGGCTCCTCGTAATACATCATGGTATTTCTGCCGCCTTTTCGGTTTACTCTGAAAAGACCGCTTGTAGTGTAGTCAAAAAGTGGCTTTGCACCGTCTCTAAGATAGTTCTGCCTAGCATACACAATATATTTTGTGGTGGCATTTATAAAGCCCGGTCTGTCATCCGTTATTTTTCTGAATTTTTTAAGAGTAGCTGAATCAACAGCATACATACATTCATTATCAAGAGGATTACAAAAATATATCTCTCCGTCATACTCACAAAAAATGCCGCCGTTATATAGGTTACAGGTGGTATTACCCGGAACCCCCGCAGTATTTGGCACAGTCCTGCTCATAAGCTTATTTGTACCCCAAAAGGCAATAATGCCGATAGCTATAAGAACCGCAGGAATATACTTAAAAAACTTTCCGTGTTTTTTCGGCGGTTTATCCAGTTCAAGATCCTTTAAAATGTTGTCATCTTTTGCCAATGTCATGCACCTTCTCCTGAATATATGTATACACTATAAGTTTAACATTTTTTAAGGTTTTTGTCTTGCCTTTTATTAAAATTATTTATCATATAGCTTAAGAATAATTAATTATGAATTTCAATAAGCGTCTTGACATTAAATACAAAAGATGTTATCTTGTGTGTGTGAAAAGTGAACAGTCAGTTGATCTCTGACGGGTAAACGTGGAAATGACCACGGTGAGATCTTCTGATATACAAACAGTCGACCGTCTGGGCAACATTTTTTCAAAAGTGTTGCTTTTTTTGTGCTTTAAAAAGCGCATTAAAAGCAACAACTCCTCAAAGAAAGAAGGATGAGAACATGACAGGCTGGACAGGATTTAAAGGCGGCGACTGGCAGGAACACATCAATGTCAGAGATTTTATTCAAAAAAACTACACTCCTTACGAAGGAAACGAAGATTTCCTTGCGTCTGCTACAGACCGTACAAAAGAACTTATGCATAAGCTTAACGGTCTTTTTGAGCTTGAGCAGAGATTCGGAGGAGTTCTTGATATCGATACTCAGCACGTAACTTCTCTTTTAAATTATAACCCGGGTTATCTTGATAAAGACAAAGAAATAATCGTAGGTCTTCAGACAGACAGACCTCTTCGCAGAGGCGTAAACCCATTCGGCGGCCTCAACATGACAAGAAAAGCCTGCGAAGCCTACGGCTACAAGCTTTCAGAAAAGGTCGAAGAAGAATTTTTATACCGTACCACCCACAACGACGGCGTATTCAGAGTTTACTCAGATGAAATAAGAAAAGCAAGACATGTGGGCATAATAACAGGTCTTCCCGATGCCTACGGAAGAGGCCGCATTATCGGAGATTACAGACGTGTGGCTCTTTACGGTATCGACAGACTTATAGAAGAAAAGAAAAAGGATAAGGCAGAGCTTTCAAGCAAGGTTCCTGATGCAGAGACCATAAGACGCCTTGAAGAGCTCTTTCAGCAGATCAACTTCCTTGGCAAGCTTAAAGATATGGCTAAGATGTACGGTTTTGATATCAGCCTTCCTGCCACAGATTCAAAGGAAGCTGTACAGTGGTTGTACTTTGCCTACCTTGCTGCCATCAAGGAGCAAAACGGCGCTGCCATGAGCCTTGGAAGAGTTTCTACCTTCCTTGATATTTATTTTGAACGTGACCTTAAGGCAGGAAAATATACAGAAAGCGAGCTTCAGGAGATTCTTGATGATTTTGTTATGAAGCTTCGTATGGCAAGACATCTTCGTACCCCTGAGTACAATGAGCTTTTTGCAGGTGACCCGATGTGGATCACAGAAAGCATCGGAGGTATGGGAGAAGACGGAAGAACTCTTGTAACAAAAAACTCCTTCCGTATCCTTAATACCCTTTATACTCTTGGTTCTTCAGCAGAGCCAAACCTTACGGTACTTTACAGCAAAGACCTTCCTGCCGCTTTTAAAAGATTTGTGGCAAAGGTTTCCTGCGATACAGATGCGATCCAGTATGAAAATGATGATCTTATGCGTCCTATTTATGGTGATGATTACGGTATTGCATGCTGCGTTTCAGCAATGCGCCTTGGAAAAGACATGCAGTTTTTCGGAGCCAGAGCAAATCTTGCAAAGCTCCTTCTTATGAGCCTTAACGGCGGCATGGATGAAAGATATGATATGCAGGTAGGCCCGCAGATGCCTGTATACGAGGGAGAGTATCTTGAATATGATAAAGTAATGGAACGCATGGACTACTACCGCGACTGGCTTGCAAAGACCTACGTATCTGCCATGAACATGATCCACTATATGCATGACAAATATGCATACGAGAAGACCCAGATGGCTCTTCACGACACCGATGTACACAGATATATGGCTTTTGGCGTTGCAGGTCTTTCCGTTCTTGCAGACTCACTTTCAGCAATTAAATATGCAAAGGTTAAAGTGGTTAAAGACCCTGAGACAGGTCTTATCAAAGACTTTGTTACAGAAGGCGATTTTCCAAAATACGGCAATGACGACGACAGAGTGGATCTTCTTGCAAAAGAGCAGACAGAAAAATTCATTACTGCTCTTCGCAAGATCCCTACCTACAGAAATGCTGAGCATACGCTCTCCATTCTTACTATTACCTCAAATGTTATGTACGGCAAAAAAACAGGCAATACTCCTGACGGAAGAAAAGCCGGCGAGCCTTTTGCTCCGGGTGCAAACCCAATGCACGGCCGCGATACAAACGGCGCTCTTGCAAGCCTTAATTCAGTAGCCAAACTTTCTTACGATACATGCCGTGACGGTATCAGCAATACCTTTTCTATCGTACCTGATGCTCTTGGCCACAGCGACGAAGAAAGATATACAAACCTTGTTTCCATACTTGACGGATATTTTGCTAAAAAAGCTCATCACATCAATGTAAATGTCCTTAACCGCGATACTCTCATTGATGCCATGAACCACCCTGAAAAATACCCTACTCTTACCATAAGAGTATCAGGCTACGCGGTTATGTTTAACAAGCTCACTTTAGAGCAGAAAAAGGAAGTAATATCAAGAACGTTCCATGAAGCTATTTAACAATTTTCTTCATAAATGCTTTTTGCGCATAGAAAGGAGGCAGTCATGAAAGGATACGTACATTCATTTCAAAGTATGGGCGCTGTAGATGGCCCGGGGATCCGTTTTGTGGTATTTTTACAGGGCTGCCCTCTTCGCTGCGCATTCTGCCACAACCCTGACTCTTGGCACAAGGAACAGGGGCAGCTGTTTGAAGCCTCAGAGATTATAGATAAAGTAAAACGCTATACAGAGTATTTTGGCAAAGAAGGCGGTATAACTCTTAGCGGCGGTGAGCCTTTAATGCAGCCTGAGTTTGCCGCTGAAATATTCAGGCTTGCAAAAGAAGCAGGGATCAACACCTGTCTTGACACCTCGGGTAATTTCCTTGGAAATGTACCGGAAGACTCTGTTAAGACTCTTCTTTCTTATACCGACCTTGTTATCTCTGACATTAAACATGCAGATAAAAAGGCTTTCAAGGAATTAACCCTTGGAAGCCTTGAAAAAACAAAAACATTTTTAAAACTGACTGAGGAAATGAATATTCCTCTTTGGATACGCCACGTGGTGGTACCCGGTATAACAGACGGTACACGCGAGGTACTTGAAATGGCAGGAATCGCAAAGAAGTTTAAAAACCTTAAAAAGATCGAACTTTTGCCATTTCATAAAATGTGCGAATCAAAATATGAGCAGCTTGGTATCACATTTTCACTTAAAGATACCCCGGAGTGCAGCAAGGAAAAAATACAAGTTCTGACAAGCCTTATTGCTGCCTACTAAACTCTTCAATCTGATCTGCAACTATACTCATAAGTCTGGTCCTGGCTTCTACGCCGGCCCAGGCGATATGAGGAGTTATTATAAGTCTTACGGAGTCTTTGATCCTTCGAAGCGGATTATCTTCTGCCATCGGTTCTTTTGTAAGCACGTCAAGACCTGCGCCTGCAATCTTACCATCTTCAATGGCATCTGCAAGAGCTGCCTCATCAACTATCGGTCCTCTTCCAACATTTATAAAAAGTGCGGTGTTCTTCATCTTATCAAAAGCCTCGGCATCCATAAGACCTTCAGTATCACTGTTAAGCGGTGCATGAACCGAAATGATATCAGATTCTCTAAGAAGCGTATCAAAATCCACTTCTTTGTAATCAGGGTTATGATTTTTACCTGAAGTTGAATAATAAATAACATTACAGCCAAAAGCCTTTGCAAGACCCGCTACTCTTCTTCCTATCTCGCCAAGACCTATGATACCCCAGGTCTTACCGTTTATCTCATGAAATACGTTTGTAAAATGGGTAAACTGCATGTCATTTACATATTTTTCGCTCTTAACGTACTCGTCGTAATACGGAAGCTTTTCTATAAGCCAGAAAAGAAGGGCAAAGGTGTGCTGTGCAACGGTTTCTGTTGAATATCCAGCCACATTGCGCCACTCAATGCCGCGTCTGTAAAGGAACTCCTTGTCAAGGTTATTGGTACCTGTTGCGGTAACGCAGACAAGCTTAAGGCTTGCAGCATCGCCAACGGTCTTTTCGTTTATCATCATCTTATTTGTGACGACAACGTCAGCGTCAGCTACTCTTCCCGCTATCTCATCTTCTTTGGTGTAATCATACATTGTTACTTCGCCAAGATCGTAAAATCTGCCATAATCAAGGTCTTTTCCCATTGAAGCAACATCAAGAAAAACTATCTTCATATAAACATCTCCCTAATAATTATTATCTACCATATTTTAGCACAAAAACACCCAAAAGCAAGGCTTTGGGTGTTTTTTACATATGTACCAGACTTTTTCTATTTGTTTAACATTTCAAGTGCTTCTTCGAAGGTTACCGGTTCTGCGAATCTTTCAGGCCACATCATCTCGTTATAGTATTTGACGGTGGTTTCTGCATCCATGTAATCATTATCAAAGGTTGAGTTGGTGCCTTCAGGTATGAATACCTTATACCCTCTTTCAAATGCAGACCTAATAGAGGAGTCGATGCAAAAGTTGGTCTGAAGACCGACTATCATAAGGTCCTTGTCACCCTTCCCTGAAAGATAATCCGAAAGCTCCTTATTTCCAAAGCAGCTGTTTATGGTCTTAACAAAGATCTTCTCGCCTTCATTTGGCTTTACAAGATCTGCTATCTCAAAGTCCTCGTCCCCAACCGAAAATCCGGAACCAGGACCGTCATCATGCTGTACATATATAACCTCAACACCGTTTTTCCTTGCGGCATCAATTATTTTTGGGACTCTGTCCGTAAAGGTCTCAAAGCCGTAAAGTTCTTCGTCTGTAATACCCTTTTGAATATCAATAACAAGTAATGTCATGTTAACTCCTCCTTTTTTACATATGTCATATTACTTAATGATCTTAAAGCGAAATTCTCTCTTAAGCCCGGCGTATTTTCCCTTTCCTTTTACGATCATTCTTGCAAATGTTTCGTAATACTCATTACTATAGGACACATACGTATTATTCTGATAGGTGAGCGTATAATCCTTTCCTTCTTTTAGCTTTTCGCCCTTAAATTTAACAGTAAGCTTTGGCTTAACCTGTTTTCCGGTATATTTGTGCTCATATTTGTATGAAAAGCTTAGGTTTGACCTCTTCTCTACATTCAGCTTATATACTGTTATAACTCCCTTTTTGTTATCTTTAGCTTCGCCTGTTGCCCAATACACACAACCATTACTGTAAATAATATCCTCATTTGCATTGAGCAAATAACCTATCTCGGTTTCCTTAAGAATTACCTCACCTTCAGGTGTTACAACAGTGACGTAAACTAATCTTTCGTTGTTTGTACTTATTTGTCTTGAATAAGTAATAACGATGTTTCCATCGTCCGTAAGTGCCGCATTGCAGCCACATATACGTTTTTCAGAGTCTTTTGTCAGCCATATGATGCCGTTATCGCCGTACCTGTTGTCGCCGTTTACAGTCATCCTTACTTCACCTTTGCTGACATTATAGGAAAGATATTTATCAATTATCTGTATAAACAGTTCCGAATCTTTACCTTCCACTGTATCCCTTGGAGCATAGCCCACGAGTGCAAAGCCTTGCGGAAGTTCAAGTACGTTGCCGATTCCGGCAGAGGTCCAGTATCCTCTTAAATTTTTAACGTGAAAAGGTTCATAGCGTTTTTCCCCGGAATACTCCATCATAAATCCCGGCGTTCCTGTATTAAGATCAGCAAAAAGCCATTTTCCCTCACTTGTTTTTAAAACACGCTGATCACATGAAATAGATGAAAACGTATAGTAATCATAGATTCTGCTCATGTCGGCTGTTTTAAATGCATATACACCAGATGTTTGGTACGTCCAAGAACTTCCTTCCGGGTAACTGTTTAGCGCCTGACCAAAGTAACAAACAAGCTCTCCGTCTTTAGCACACATTGCAAAATTACCGCCGGTGACCCCAAGCGTAGCATGGTTTCCGTGATACGGATCATCAGGATCGTCAGTTATCTTATACATGTAGATGCCGACTTCTTTACCGTTGTGATCGTACTTTGCCACTCCGAAGGTATACTCTCCCTTTGGCTCGTCAAAAGCCACGTAATAGTTTCCATCCTCATCAACAGTGGCACCTACCGCGTATTTAAGATGCTTTGCAAGCTTGAGCTCATCTTTTTTCTTAAGATTGCTTCCTTTAAGCCTTATGAGTCTTACATAATCTTTTTCTGCATAAACAAGCGTAAAAGTTCCGTCTGGTTCAATAAAATAGCTAAGGGGAGAATGCGTGAACGAGTCTCCGTCGTTATATTCGTGGGTATAATAGTTTAACAGGTTATAATCATCGGAATCCTCGCTTTTAACCTTAAAACTATAGGTGTCTGCATGAAGAGCCTTTGCTTTCTTCTTATTTGCAGCCAAGGCACTTGTAGGCGTAAATGACGTAAAAAGAAACGTAAGCGCAGCCAATACACATATTATTTTTTTCATTCCGATCCTCCTTTTACATATGCCCCAGGTATAAATATGTACCAGGTACCTGTGTCATATTTTTACATATGTACCTGGTACATATGTCATTTGATCAGATACTTTTCAAATGCTTTCCTGTAGTCAAGGTGAACATTCCTAAAAAACAGGACTAGCCATACAATATAAGTTGGAATAGCTAAAAAAGGACTTAAAAACAAGCTTAAAAGTGCCCCTGCAAGCATTACTGCTGTCCAGATAAAGCATTGGTTTCTCATATCTCGTGAGATTGCCGCCTTGTCATAATTGTCCTGCTCTTCTTTTCTAATTGAGTTAAACCCTGAGATCCAGACAGCTGCTTTTTCTTTAAATATTGCAAAAAGCACGCCCATGATCAAAAAAGGTATCACTAAGATCGCACACATTGTAAATCCTATATTCATCTTTTTCCCTCCTGCTTTACAAAGCCATGACTTCTCTAGGCTTTCCAAACACTTTTGCTTATATCGTATGTTCCATCGTGATATGCTCCTTCTCCTGTAAAGAAGGTCTCAAAGCCGCATTTTTCAAGCACTCTTCCTGAAGCAACATTCTCCAAGAGGCGAATGCCATACACTTCAGAAACGCCAACCTTCTTTGCCATAACAGGAAGAAACGCCTTTACAGCTTCAGTGGCATAACCTTTTCCTGTGTAGACTTTTGCCACATGATAGCCGATTTCCCATTTGCCTTCGCCAATAGGAACAAGCTGAACATACCCGATATTGTAATTACCTTCTTTTGTTATAAGCGCATAAACAAGCGGGCCCTCTGCTTCCTTGTACTGAGACATAAGAAACTCTATGGTCTCTTTTGCATCTTCAAGCGTTTCAAACACTTCATCAGGCACGAATCTTCTAATGTCTTCGTCAAGAGAATTCTTATGAACATCCATTGCCATGTCCATTGTCATCTCGGTAATAATAAGTCTTTCAGTCTCAAGTAATTTGTTCATTTTTACACCTCATTTTTACATATGTACCTGGTACATATGTCATAATACAAATCCCAGATTTCCATCTTAAAGCCTCCATAACAAATTAATGTACCAGGTGCATATGTTATGTTTTACCATCGATCCATATTTTTCTTAAACTTTGACGTATAAGATTCTTTAAGTTCCTCAGGTGAGATATCATAGCAAAGCAAAACATCGTTGTAAAACATGAGCACATCAGCCATTTCTTCGATCAGGTGCTCGCGTTCCTTATGATCTTTTTTGCAGGACTCAGGTCCATACTTTTTAACGATGTCTATTACTTCCCCTACTTCACCTATCATCCATAAAAGCTTGTTTTTTCCAACTTCAGGTGAAATTCCTTCCCACCTGTCCTTGTACTTTTCCTGAAGCTTTCTTTGCATGTCTAGCATTTCACTGATGCCAAAATCAGACATTTTCATTTCCTCCACTGAAAGGCAACTCTTGGTTCCCCGTTTTCAAGATAAATAATTCCGCAGCGAGCAAAGCCCTGCTTAGAGAGTGCTCCCTGCATAACTTTGTTGTCATGATGCGTATCTATACGGATGTTGTCTGCAAACTGCATGGCGTATTCCTTTGCCGTCTGCAAAATACCGCGAACCTTTCCGTCTCCTGCAATTCTGTGGATAGTGACATACTCTTCATCATTAAGCCACTTTCCATCTTCTATATAGCTGTAGGTCGGATCCTTCCCCGTAAGGAAGGCAAATACGCCGTGTATTTCCTCTCCCTCACAGATCACATGACAAATACCATTTTCTATATCATCTTTTATAAGCTCCGCCGTTGGATGAGTATTTCTCCACTGGTTAGGATTTCCTGTGCTTTTCATAAAGCCTCTTGCATACTCGTATATTCCCATAACAGTTTCAAAATCTGAAGGCTCCGCCTTTCTAACTGTAAGCATCAATATTTCCTCCTCTAAGCCCAGGTAACAGGATTACCTTTTCTCTCAAGTGGAGTTCTGTTTGGAAGACCTGTATCTGCAAAACCAAGAACAAGACCGCCTGTTATAGTCTCGTCGTCTCCAAGACCGTACCCACGCATAAATTCTCTTATATTGCCGTTTTCATCAAGCCAATGAAGCTGATTAATCCAGCATGAACCAAGGTCAAGAGCATTTGCTGCGATCATCATATTTTCAAGCGCACAAGCGCTATCTGCAAGGGCATTTACATAACCCTTTTTATTTGCAGTAACTATAAAAACCGGTGCACCGTAATGGAATACGTAGTTTGCGGTCTTTGCAGCATTTATGGAGTTGCGCAAAGATACATAAGTATCCGGCCCTGCCGTCATTTTTGCAAATTCGCCCTTAACAAGTTCAGCCATTTTTGTAAGAACATCTTTGTCCGTAAAAACTATAAAGTGCGTATTCTGGCTGTTAGAGCCGCTTGGAGCATGTCTGCCGGCTTCAATAACCTTTTCAATGAGGTCTCTTTCCGGTATCTCATCCTTAAACTTTCTTGTACTTCTTCTAGTTAAAACTGCTTCTAAAGCTTCCATAGCTAAATCCCCCTTTATATTTTTTACATATGTACCAGGTACATATGTCATTTTCATTCCCCGTTTTCAAGATATATTATTCCTCAGCGCTTAAAGTCCTGCTTATTTTCAAATGCTTTTTCTGTAACTTTCAATAAACTTTCTTTTTCCGTTAATGCTTTCGTACACTCTTATCTCACAGTTGTACGGCTTTGGGCGCCACTTAATACCGTTTTTGCGGTTTTCAAGATAACCGCAAAGAGCGCGGATTATGCCGCCGTGACAGACCACAAGAACATTTTCATAAGGCATTTTTTCAAGTTCCGATAAAAAAGAACTGCTTCGCTCTACCATACTCTTAATGCCCTCTACTCCTTTGTTCTTTGGCTCCGGAATAAGCTCCGGCAATAACCAGTAAGCCGTCATGGCAAAACCAAGATGCGCATAAGGCAAAAGCTCATACTCACCAAAATCAACTTCTATAATGCGTTCGTCTTTTATAACTTCGTTTTTATCTACGGATCCTATAATAGAGGCCGTTGTAACGGCTCTGTCGAGCGGGCTTGCATAAACAGCATCAAATTTAATATCCTTAACAAATTCCCGCGCTGCCATTGCCTGCTTTATACCGGTTTCATTAAGAGGTTCATCTGTAAGCCCCTGCATCAGTTTATCTTTGTTATATCTGGTTTGTCCATGTCTTGTTAGATATATTTTCATGAAACGGGCCTCCTGTGAATAAAATGGAGATGAACTCTGACAGTTCATCTCCGTTAAGTTTAGCATACTCTGTTGCTAATATCTACTTGATTTAAATATAATTTTCATATTGTCAAGTCTTTAAGCCCTACTGCATTCGGGTCATACTCCAAGATATCACCCGGCTGGCAGTTTAGTGTATCGCATATGGCTTCTAAAGTAGAGAAGCGAATAGCGCTTATCTTACCGGTTTTGATCTTTGAAAGGTTAACATTTGTAACCCCGACCTTTTCCGAAAGCTCATTTAAACTCATTTTTCGATCCGCCATAACGCGGTCGAGTCTTAATATTATCTTACCCATAGGCGCCTCCTATAATGTCTCGTCTTCATTCTTCTGAAGTTCCATACCATAATCGAGGATGCAGTATACACACCAGAAAGATAGTCCGACCATTACAGCGATTCCAAGAGATTTAGCTAAAGTAAGTATAGTTACAAGTATTCCTGCAATCTTTACTTTATTAAGTACATTTTCATTAAAAGGTGTCTCACTGTTTTCAATTGTCGTAAATACATTTTTAAGGATCATGACGCTGGCAAGAGCAAATCCGCAAACGACTGCGCCTGCAAAGCAGTTGATAGCAGCTCTTAAAAACGGATTGTTTATCGGCAGATCATCTACGAAATCAAAGCCACCTTTACCCATGTCATCTAAACCGACTACTCCGTGTACTGTAACATCTTTGCCAAAGATGGAAATAGTAGTGCCGCCATCTGTTTGAATGCATGCTGCACTGATACCACCAACAACGCAAAGGACGATTCCTACTATAAGGATTACCTTTATAACGTTAAGAATGTTAGCTGTAATGTGAGATGCCTTTTTGATGTTTTCGATTTTTTTGTTTCCCATGATAAATACTTCCTTTCTTTAAACATTAACTATTTATCGTTTATCGATAAGCAAAGTATAATACACTGAAAAACGTTTGTCAACTATTTTTTAATGTTTTTCGATAAAAATTTATTTACAAATAAAAAAAACCGGTACATATGTAAAGCTAAACCGGACGCCTGTATATTACAAACGTCCGGTTATTTTGTGTTATTTATTCAGTAACAGGCCACTTCTTTTTAAAATCTTCAAAAGCTTTTGAATCTCTTACAAATTGATAATCATCTTCATTGTAGACCTGTTTTATCAAAGTATCTCTCATATTTGAAAACATTCCGGAACCGGCTTCATTAAATTTCACATGTTCATACAGGCTTGATCTTGTGAAATCAAGAAGGGTGTCAGTATTTGATATTAAAATGTCGAGTAGCTCTAAAGTTTTCTTCGCATCTTTGGTCGCTACGGCATAATCAAGCATTCCGGAATTCTCATGATAAACGCCCATTTCAAACAGTTTTGCAAGAGCACTCTCCTTTTCAAGAGCTTCTTTTGCCTTTTTATGGTCGTCTTTTTTCATGGCAACCATATATATCTGGTGCAGTCCTGTAGCAAGGCACCTGTAATCCACAACCAGAAGCTCCTCAAGCAGTTTATAGGCATCATCATATTTTCCCCTGCCATAACAGATCATAGCAAGTTTTCTTTTTCTTTCAGGGTCATCCGGCAAATAACGATCAAGACATTTTTCTGCTTCATCATACATCTCATTACTGATGTAGAGCGCGTAAACTCCGTCTGTCGCCTGTTTTACGATTTTTTCATCCTTACTCTCTGAAATGAGTTTTTCAAAAGTTTCTCTGACCCAGCAGACATACTTATCTCTTTCCTCGGCTTTCATTAGCAGAGTCTGAGTGTAGAGTATCATAGCAAGGTTAAGGATAAGATAATCTGCATTTGGATACTCTCTGACCATTTCATTGATTTTTGAAAAAACTGTCTCTATAGGATCTTTGACCATCATACCGTATATTTCAGATATTTTGGCATTAACCTCTGCCTCAGACAGGTTTTCCTTAAATGAGAGCAATTCATCAAGGGAAATGTGCAAAAGTCTTGCAATAGGTGCAAGAAGTGTAATATCAGGCATCGAAGCGCCACTTTCCCATTTGTTTACAGCAGGAGCGCTGACCCCAAGCCTTGCTGCCATTTCTTCCTGAGTAAGATTATTCTCTTTTCTGTATTTTCTGATAACATCATTAAGCTTCATTATATGTACCTCCGTTTTATTATTAACCGGTTATGAGCTTATTATAATCTTCATCAGAAATAAATGGTAGTGAATCGGTGTTAACTTATGGTTTATTTTTTTAACCGTTGTTTATTTTTCAGTTACAACCTGGAAGATGTAGAACTTAAGATAATAGCTCTCATCTGATGACCAGGCGATAGGGTGATCGGGAGCCTGGGTGCGGAACTCAACCTGGCGAAGGCGAACATGCGCATCCCTTGAGGCCTTGCGAATAGTGTCTGCAAAAAGTTCCGGATCCATAAAGTGAGAACAGCTTGCGCTGATAAGGAAACCTCCGTCCTTTACAAGGCGCATACCGCGAAGATTTATCTCCTTGTAGCCTGTTACGGCCTTCTTAATGGAAGCCCTTGACTTTGTAAATGCAGGTGGGTCAAGGATAACTACGTCAAATTTCTTTCCTTCCTCTTCAAGCTTTGGCAAAAGCTCAAAAACATCCCAGACCTCACAGGTCATTTTATCTTCAAGTCCGTTTAATCTGACATTTTCTTTAGCCTGCTCAATGGCAAGTTCTGAAGCATCAACGGAAAGAACGCTGCCTGCCCCTGCCTTTGCCGCGTTAAGGCCAAAAGATCCTGTATGTGTAAAACAGTCAAGCACGCTGCTTTCAGGTCTCATAAGCTTCCAGATAGCTTTTCTATTGTATTTCTGATCAAGGAAAAAGCCTGTCTTCTGTCCGTCTTTAACGTCAACTATGTATTTAATTCCGTTTTCAACTATCTGCACATTTGTATCAAACTCAGGCCCGATAAAGCCCTTTACCTTTGGCATACCCTCAAGGTCGCGCTCTTTAGCTTCGCTTCTTTCGTAAATTCCGCGAATACTTATGCCGTCTTCAAGAAGCACCTCTTTAATGCACTCAAGGATAGTTCCTTTAAGTCTATCGATACCAAGCGCCAAAGACTCCACCACAAGCACATCGTTAAACTTATCTACGGTTAGCCCCGGAAGATAATCGGCCTCGCCGAAAATAAGGCGTAGCGATCCTCCCGCCGAAGTGTCACAAGGCTCCATAACCTTTTTTCTGTATTCCCACGCGTTACGGACACGCATCTTAAGGAAGTCTTTATCTATCTCTACGCCGTGTTTCACGCCGTCTTCGTCTGCGAATCTATCGCGGCTCATAAGTCTTATACGTATCTTTGAGTTACGGTTAATAAAGCCGCAGCCTACAAAATTACCCTCAAAGGTTTCGATATCAACTATATCTCCGTCATTAAACTCACCGTTTATCTTTGCTATCTCATTATCAAATATCCAGGCTCCGCCGGCCTTTACGGTGCGGCCTTCGCCTTTTTTAAGTGTAACTCTTGCTCTCAATTTAATTCTCCGATTCTTCTGTATCGTCTGTTCCTACTACTGCTTTTTCTCTCTTATAACATACAAACTGCAGCCCGCTCATAAGACCGCCGTACAGCTTCATAAAGAGGTTCCTTGAGAAAAGCCATGTTAGAAATGCCGAATAAACTATGGTAAATACAAAAAACAGCGCTGTCTGCCCTTCAAGGAACTCAGATCTTGCCACCCATTTAACAGCAAAAAGGTGGAAAACATATACGCTTACGGAATTCATACCAATCTTTGAAAGGAAGCATTTCTTTCTGGTAGTAATAATAACAAGTGTCATAATAAAGATGCAGGCCACAAGATAAATGATAAGTCTCATCATCATCTGTTTAACTTTCTTCCTGTCATCATAAGGATATCTGAAATGCAGTACTTCTTTTTTTATGATCTTATTCTCACAGGCATAAACACTGTAAAAACATGCAAGTGATATAACTACCCAGCCAATCCACTTTGGCACTTTACGAAGCTTTTCAATGTACTCCGGCTTAAACCAAAGACCAAGAGCAAAGAAGAAAAGATATCCAAAGGTACGGCCAAATGACATCTTAAGCCCAAAATCAGGGAAAAACGGGATAAAAAGGCCGATGGCAAGAGCCACAGGTACGCTGAATCTAAACTTCTTAATATCTCCTGCAAGTACTTTGTAAATAAAGGCTGTTACAAGGAACCACAGACCGTATCTTGGTTTTGTGATACGGAAATAGTCAAAGAACACCATATACTCGTTTGTCTGAAGGTAAACAAAATAATCAATGATACCCATTAACAGATCAAAAAAGACATAAGGCATAAGGAACTTTCTTACTGCATTTTCAGCGCCCTTTTGAGTATTCTTTGAAAAATAACCGAGGGCAAAGATAAATGCAGGCATGTGGAACATTTTGATAACGTAATATACGTCTTTCATCCACATGGCTTCCCCAAGTCTTTCATTAAGCATATGTCCAACAATAACAAGAAAAATAAGGATTCCTCTGATGTTATCAAGAAGCAGATCTCTTTCTTTTGTAGTAGTCATTTCCATCCCAAAATCTCCCTTTAAAATATGTCATTACACGCAAAAAGCAGGCAAGCCTGCTTTCTTTGCGAAATCTATTATTCTGCCTGTTTTTCCGTCTCATTTGAAGACTTTGTATCTTCACCTTCAGAATCTTCAGTAGTTTCTTCAGGCTCATCTACAACCACCTTTATCTTATCGACTCTGTTGATATCGATAGCGGTAACCGTAAATGTAAATTTGCCGTCTTTTATAGACTGTCCTTCCTGCGGAAGTGCGCCTATAAGATTTATAACGTAACC